>ERZ1026947.29-NODE-29-length-97877-cov-106.757682_pt1 | contig 97877 bp, 67 predicted proteins | sample MGYA00519568_ERZ1026947 | MGnify/ENA primary metagenome ERZ1026947 (study PRJEB26926, sample SAMN06164744) | human gut metagenome | biome: ENVO:00009003; feature: ENVO:2100002; material: ENVO:00002003 | host: Homo sapiens | place: USA | collected 2012 ...
TGGTTCTCCTCCAGATTGGAGTTTCATTACGTTACTTATTATCCTCATATCTAATTATATTATTATGTAGTTTCTTATGACAATTAGAGCAAACTACTATACACTTATTCATCTCCTTAATAAAAAGAGGTGTGGGAAGGTTCTTAACTGCTCTTGATATTGTATAGAGTTTATTCCTTATATGATGTAACTCTAAGCAGCAGTAAGTAGTCTCCCCACATATACAGCATTCTTTTTTCCTCTCTCTTAATAAACTCTTGTTAATTTTAGCTGTTTCAGCATTCTCAGTCATAATTAATTATTAGTGATGCCACTTAGCTGCATTTCTAGCGAAATTAGCTCTCTTCTTTTGTAATGGTGTAGCATTAGGATTATTAAGTACAGAACGAGCGTGCTCTTGTACACTTTGACCTGCTTTCTTAGCGGATGCCGTAAACTTACCTCTATTCTCCTTCTTAATATGGATACCACTTCCATTTTTACATCTTGGTACTAGCCTACTTCCCTGCCTAAACATAGGAATACTATCACAATCTACATTACTACACATCTCTTTTAAAGAGACATACATTGCCTTCAATTCTCTCTGATTTAGTTCCATAATTAAATAAGTTTATGTTTCATTTTTTTATTTACAAAATTAAGGCTAAATTTGCACATTATCAAATGAAAGATAGTAAATTATAAATAATGGATTGATGAAAATGAATTAGAGTTTAATTTTAGACGGACTAACATTCAACAATTAAAGGAAATAGATTAATGTCGTTAAGTAGACTAGAAGCAATTTATGCCTGGATTAATAACTTAGGTCCAAATGTTAAGACTATCATAATTATAATTTTATCAGTGATAGTTGTGGAAATTAGTTTTAGAGGGCATACGAAACTCGTTTTACAAGATTATACTGAACAAGTCCAGCAGGAAAAGTACCTAGCTGAGGAATATACAAAGATAATTGCTCCTTCTATTAATGAATACATTGAAAAAATATTAGCACAGGACAAGGATGCTTCTAATGTTATTTTATTGAATTATCATAATACCTTGGTTAGTACTCATGGATTATCTTATAGATACCTTACAGCACTAACTGAGAAGAAGAGAGGTCTGGATACTAAGAGCTGTTTGAGAATATGGAAGGAATTAGAATATATAAACTATGGAGATGAGATTGAGAGAATAAATGCAAACAAGTCATTAAGAATGGATAGTATCCCAGAGTACAGCTCAAGGTTGCCAAACTTAGTAGAATTGTTGCAACGTAGTAATGCTAAGTCAGCTGCCTTTTACCCACTAACTGGTGTAGAAGGACCTGTAGGAATGCTAATAGTTATTTATCCTATTAAGAAGCAGTATTACTTAGGATATTATCAATCTGTAATATCACCATCTCTACAACCTCTAACAACATGGTTAGATTATAATTCAGTAAAGGATAAATTTAAAAGGCTATATGAAAGTGGACAAGCAGAACCAGAACGTTTGCTACAACGATGAGAAGCATATGTACTGGGATGAAAATGGAGTATATGTATCAGTAACAACATTAATTGGCAAATTCTGCCAAGACTTTGACAAAGAATTCTGGTCAGGCTATAAGGCATTAGAGAAGATGTTATCAGCGGAGGAATTTAAGGCTGAGAAATCTCAGTTACTTAATACCCATAAGATAGATGTTGAATATTTCTGTAATATGTATGGATTTACCCGTAACGATTACAATAAGGCTCAGCAGGACATCTTAGATGAGTGGCAGAAAACTAATGCTGAATCCTGTGAAAGAGGTTCTAAAATTCATGCCGAATTAGAAAGTAATTATACTTCTAAAAGGCAGTGCGAGCTTAAAAAGTTTGGACTTGGAGGTAAGTTTGAAGTAAATACCAATGATTCATTAATGCAACACAATCAGGATTTACTTGACATTGAGAAGGGAGTGTTCCCTGAGTATATGATATATAGGAAGTCTGAGGATGGCAAGTTTAGACTGGCAGGACAGATTGACTTACTTATTAAGGATGGTAATGACATCTATATCATAGACTATAAAACTAACAAGAAGTTAGACGACAAATCATTCTTTGATAAGAGGACTAAGAAATGTCAAATGATGAAGTATCCTATGAACAACATTATGGATTGTAATAAAATGCACTACGCATTACAGTTATCAACCTATGCTTGGATGCTTCAGAAGTTGAACCCCAAGTTCGTCATTAAGAAATTAATGCTTATACATTATGACCATCAAGGTAATGTTTCAGAACATGAATTAGATTACCTAAAAGATGATGTAGAAAGAATGTGTAAGTTCTACAAGAAAGAAGCCATATTGGAGGCAAGAAAAAATAGCAGAAGACCTATAGAATTCTAATATACCTATATGAGTATCTTTCAAACAACTAGGTTTGAGATATTAGCAACTTTATGAACTAAATAGAATAAATTATGGGTCTTAGTGCTATTTTAAATGGGCATACAAACGAGATGTTAGGGCTTAACAAGAATATGTCTGAAGCCCGCATCCGTGTATGTAAGGAATGTAAGCTCTATAAAAAGAGTGTAATATTGGGGGAGATATGTAACAGTAAATTGTGGCTCAACCCTGATAATGGAGATATAAGTACAGAGAAGAAAGATGGTTATATTAATGGATGTGGATGTAGGTTAAGAGCTAAAACAACTCTACCTAATGAGTTCTGTCCTGTAGGAAAATGGTAATAAATTAAAAATTTTGAATGTATTATGAGAGGTAATGGACAAATGGATTTAATGTTTGGTGGTAAAGCTGTAGGATTTGCTGGAGCTGAAAGTTTTGATGACATGAAGAAGAATGCTGCTGTAGAAGCACATAATAAAGCAGTAGATGCTTATACTAGAGCTTTGAATGAAAATCTTAAAGATGAATTACAGAAAGCACAAGAAGTGACTGAGAAGATGCAGTCTATGGAGATTATGCCTATTAACTACTATGTACTGGTTAAACCATACGCAAAGAACCCTTATCAAAAGATTGAGGTTACTAGTAGCGGCTTAATTATCCCAGAATATACTGGTAAGTTTAAGAATCCAGATTCTGGTGAGGAAGACCAAGGGGAGAATCTATCAGTTGTGGCTAATGTAATTGCAGTGAGTCCACTATGTAAGTTCATTAAGGAAGGAGATGATATTTATTACAGACGTGCTTGTGGAGTTCCAGTTCCATTCTTCAGACAAGGGTTTGAGGTTGTAGCTGAACAGCAAATTCAGGCTGTAATCAATGAAGGATTAACAGAACGTTTTAAGAATATTGAATAATGGAAGAGAAGGTTTATTTTATGCCAGGTGAGGTGGTAACTCTTAAACAAGATATACCTAACAAACCTGTAATGATTGTGGTTAAAAAGGAAACTATGAACATAAGAACTCATGATGTTTCAGAAGATTATTTTAAAGGTATTAGATGTAGATGGTTTTCTACGGAAGGCGTTCTACAGGAAGCCATTTTTAATACCAAAGACCTTTTAAAGGTATAAATTTGATTTAGTTAAAGTATGATAAGTATGTTTCAACAGGGTGGGCAGATGAATGACGAACAAAAAGCATTCACTGCCTATCTTATTAAAGTCCTAAACCCTAAAGATGCAGCGGACTTTGAGAACAAAGTAGCACAGCTATCAGAAAGTGATTTAAAAGAGTTTTATAAACAATACAAAGCAATGGAAGGTAATCAAATTTCAATGGCTAAGTTAGGAGCCAAATTAAGTTATGTTCAAACCCTTAGAGGTGAATGCCCAGAAGGATACGAGGTTGAGAAGTATATGGCTGGGGGTTGTGTTAAGTGCAAGAAGAAAGCTGAGGGTGCTAAAGTAGTAGATATATTTAAAGATAAGTGTGGAGGTAAGGCTAAGAAGAGAGTTAAGAAAGACCAAAAAGGTGCTGTAGTTAATAAGGCTGATACTGTTCATACAAGTAAGGGAATTTATAATGTTAGTAACAAGAAACTTCCCTACAAGAAAATGACTCCCGCTGACTACAAGAAGTTACCACACAATGAAAAAGTAAAAGTTGACCTCAAAGACCAAGAGAATGGTAGAGGTGGAGCTCATGTAGTAAAGAATAAGGGCATCGGTAAAAACTTCTTCGGAGGCTCAATCCAAAGACGTATAATTAAACAATAATTGTTATGACAATATTTCTATATGATAATGTAAATCACGAATTAAGGCTAAACGAACCAGAGATTCTTCTTATTAAGGAGTTCTCTGAGTTATGGACTAATGATAGAAATATCACTAAAGAAGACCCAAAGGGCACTAAGAAAACTAGAGCCTTTAGAGAGTTCACGTACATGTACCTAATGATTGATTGGCAATCACACTATTCACAATTTACTGAAGCTGAACGTAATGAAGCAGCTAAACAAGATAGTGGCATTACAGAGGAGGAATTTAATGACCCTCTATTTAGGGCAGCGTGTAGAAAATACAGAGAGATACAGGAATCAGCAAGAGACATTAAATTAATAAGGGCAGCTCAGAATAAGGTAGATGAACTAATTGATTATTTCAATGAAGGTTCTGATTTACAGGAACGTGACCCAATTACTGGTAAGCCTATATTTAAAGCTAAAGATGTTATTGGGGAAATGTCATCTATATCTAAAGTATTGGATGAATTAGATGCTTTAGAAGCTCGTATTAAGAAGAAACAGAAGGCTGCTACAGGTCTTCGTGCTGGTGCAGTTGAAGGATATGTACCTAAACTAAAGTAACATGGCACGTGGAAGGAAACCTAAAAATAAATTACCAGAATCCCCTACTGTCCAAGCCTTAGTTGAAAAGGTTACAGAAGTAGGGGAACCTACTGGTGTACTAGAAGAGAAGCTCTCAGAGTTTCAATGGGATGTACGAATTGGAGACCCAATAGACTACTTTGACTCTAATCTATCTTATGAGCTTACTGGTTACAGACCTATTGATGGAACAAGAGGACTAGACTTTGACCCAGAGTGGTTTATGGAAGCTAGAAGAACTAAAGCCTCTACTGGTAAATATTGTAACGAACCAATGTTTGGTAAGGCTTATGGAGAGTTTTGGGACCAAGAATATGATAGATGTAGAAATGGTATGACCGTAAATGGTTATACTATTACTGGTGATAATTATTTCTTTATTAACTACTATCAGTTACCTAATCTATCATCTGCAACTAAGGCTGGTGGTGGTCGTTCAGTAGACTTTCCCAATTTCTTTGTTAAACAGTATGAGTACTTCCATTACATTGAACTATGCAAGGTGCTGAGAAAGAATGCTATTGGATTGAAAGCTCGTGGTGTTGGATTCTCTGAAATAGCTGCTGCTATTCTTATTAATGGCTATATTACTAGACCACACTTTAGAGGAGTAGTGGCTGCACAGCAAGAAGGTTATGTTGATGACACCCTTAGTAAATGCTGGATGCAGTTATCATACCTAGATGATAATACCGAGGATGGTATGAGAAAACTAAGGCAGGTTCACAACACAGCCAAATGGAAGAGAGCTTCTAGTAAGAATGTAGATGGTGTAGAATCTGGATGGATGTCTGAGATTGAAGGAATTACAGCTGATAAGCCTAATAAGATTAGAGGTGACCGTACTGATATTCTAATGTACGAGGAAAGTGGTTCTTGGCCCAATTGGAAGAAAGCTTTCATTCAGGGTGATGCTCTTATTGATATTCAGGGACAGAGATTCGGTATTAAATTAGCTTGGGGTACAGGTGGTGATAGTGGTCCTGCATTAGAAGGTGTGGCTGCTGCATTCCATGACCCTAAAGGATATGATGTTCTTCCTTATAAACATAACTATACCAAGGAAGGCACATACGTTGAGACAGCATATTTCATTCCTGCATATACTATTGTTACTGCTCCAGGATATGTTGATAAGAGAGGTTGGACTGACCCAGAGAAGGGTAAGGAATTTTATATGGCTAAGAGAGCTACTAAGATTGCTGACCCTAAAGGATTGATGTTATATTCAGCTGAGTATTGTTTTACTCCAGATGAAGCATTAGCTTTGGAAGGTGATAACCAGTTCAACACTGTATTATTAACGGAACAATTAGCTGCTATTAAATTACATAAGGTTACTCCTCCAGAGTTAAAACCTAAATGGGGACAGTTGGAATATACGTTCCAAAACAATGTGCACTCTGAGGAAGCTAAGAATGGGGTAAGGTTTATACCAAGTGATAAAGGTAAGGTTTGCATTATTGAACATCCCATTAAGAATGAGAATGGTTCAGACTTCAGAAACTTATATGTGGCTGGTATTGACGGTATTGACATGGGTATGAATGATACATCAGATAATACAAGAGACCCGTCAGACTTCTGTGTAGTAGTAAAGAAAAGGTGCTTTGGTTTACAAGAACCAATGTATGTTTGTATCTACAAAGACAGACCTAATAATCTTGAAGAGGCTTATAGAACAACCCTCAAGATTCTTGAGTACTATAACTGTAAGGCTTGTCTTGAATCTACTCGTATTAGTATTCTTACTTGGTTTAGAACTAAGAAGAAAGAGGAGAGATTCTTAATGAGAAGACCTAGAGCTACACAGTCCGATATACAGGCAGGTAGAAGTAGACAATTTGGTGCTCCTGCAACTGAAGCTGTTATTCAACATCAGTTAGACCTTATTGATTGCTATATTAATGATTACTACCACAATATGTGGTTTGAACCAATGATTAATGAACTTATTACTTATTCTTATGAGAATAAAAGAAAGTTTGATATTGTAGCAGCGATGGGTATGGCTGAGTTAGGAGATGAAGAGTTAAGTGGTATTCCACCACAGGGGGCTGATAACGGAGGGAGAAAGTTAAGACTATTTGGTTACTGGACTGATGAATATGGAATTAAACACAAAGGGGTTATTCCCGATAAACAGTCTATAGTACCTAAGTTTAATCTGTTCCCAACACAATACTATGACGACACAGGACATCGAACAAGCAATCCGAGATTTAATTAAATCTCTATATTGTAAAGAATATCAGGGAGTCCTAAAGGTTTACGAAACCACTTACAAATTTCCAGGAGAAGAACCTGAGCACGTGGGATATAGAATGGACCTTGGACTCAATAAAGATGAAAAGCCACTGTCCATTGCGTGCGATGGTACAGCTGAAGAATTTATAAAGTTTATTGAGAAGGAATTAAAGGAGCGAAGTTTAGTTAGAACTAAATACTTCACTGCTATACAATTATATGATTACGAAGATGGGTGCAAACAAAAGAAGTGATGATTATTTGATAGAGAAGATTGACAAAGCTGTAAATGAGTTAGTCTTCAACAAATGGAAATTACAGAAGGCATACAACTATTATAACGGTAAGAGAGATGCCGAGCAATTTAGGTATCTTGAAGAAAACTTTGGAATAGGTAATCCTACTTCTATTGAGTTCACTCCTCTTATAAAGAAACACGTTGATGCTTTAATTGGAGAGTATTTAGATATTCCAATTCTTCCGAAAGTATCTTGTAAAGACAAGGAAACAATCTCTAAGATTACTAGGCAGAAGGAATTAGAGATAAGTCAGCAAGTATATACATTCTTACAAAAGCATCTAAATAACCAAATACTGTCCTTTATAGGTGGGGGTAATGTTAGTGATGCATCTGTTGAGGCTGATATTGAGAAACTGATTGAGGATATTAATAATAACTTTATTAGTGACTATGAAATAGCAGCTCAGAATGTTATTGAATATGTAATTCAGTCTAGAAATACTGACTTAGCTAATAAACTAAAGGCATTACTGTTAGACTTACTTGTTACTGGCTGTTCATTCTATAAGGTTAAACCGTCAGCAAGTGGTACTAATATTAGTATTGACGTTCTCAATCCATTAAATACATTTGTTGATAGAAATCCAGAGTCACCCTATGTAAAGGATAGTTACAGAGTTGTAATTAGGAAATGGATGACCAAGCAGCAGATACTAGTTGAATATGGTAAGGATTTGAGTGATGAAAGTAGGGCTGAGTTAGAGGATATGTATGAACACTACTCTGATAGTTCTTATATGTATATTAGAGCTATGGAGAATCAAGTTGGATGCAGACCTATTATGGAAGGCGAAGGAGCTGGATTAGATGCTGGTAAAGGTATTGTTCCAGGATTCCCAGCTGATACTTATGAGTCATTTAACTATAAACTATTACCTGTTTATGAAATAGAATGGATTGACATTGACAAAGAAGGAGATGAATATGTTCAGAATAGATATGAGGGGGTAAGAATAGGACAATCTATATACGTTCTTACTGGTAAATCAGAGAATGTTATTAGGACTAAGGATGCTCCAACTAAATGTGGATTATCTGTTAATGGTGTATATCTTGTTAATAGAGACAATGTTCCACAATCCTTAGTACTACAATGTGCTCACCTGCAAGATAAGTATGACTTAATTACATATTTCAGGGATAATATTCTTGCTAATAGTGGCACAGATGGTGACTGGTTAGACTTATCGATGCTTCCCACTATATTAGGTGATGACCTTACTGAGAGAATACAAAAGTGGATAGCCTTTAAAAAGACTGGAGTTGCTTTAGTAGATACAAGTCAGGAAGGTAGAGCATTTAATAACAATACCTCATTTGCTGGATTTACTGATACTATTAAGGTTCAAACTATACAGGCATTTGACCTAGCCTTACAAAGAGTAGAAGACCAAACATCATCTATTACTGGTGTATTTAGGGAAAGGTTAAATGGTATTCAACAGAAAGATGCAGTTAGTAATGTAGAAGCTGGAGCTAGAAACTCCTATACTATTACTAAACCTTTCTATCAGACTATGGATACGTTGTCAATAGATATACTTAGAGATTGTATTGACATGGCTAAGATAGTATGGAAGAAGGGATTAACTGGAACTCTAATTCTTGGTGATAAGTTGCAGAAGGTATTTACAGCATTGCCAGAGCATTTTACTCATACTGATTATGATGTACATATTGTACCAAGCACTCAGATTATGAAGGAGATGCAAAACATACAACAAGTAATTATAGAGCTTATCAAGAGTGGTCAATTAGACCCCGATATGATTGTAGATGCTCTGACAGCTAGAAGTCTTACTGAACTTAAAGTAAAGGTTACTAAAGCCTTTTCTAAGAAGAAAAAGGAGATGAATGAGATGGGGCAATTACAACAGCAGCTTGAACAATTACAACAACAGAATCAGCAACTTCAACAACAACTTCAACAGGCTCAAGGTAAGATTGAAAGTCTTAATGAGGCTAAGTTGGAAATTGAAAGACAGAAGGTTCAAAACGAAGCTGATATTAACTGGTATAATGCTAGGACTCAAAGAGACAAGTCACAGAGTGATGCTGAGAATGATACTAAGAGAACAGATATTGAGTATGCTCAACTGTTTGATGGTAATCAAATGAATAACGAAGTTAAAAACGCATAAGAATGATAAATCTCAATCAAAATGAAAGACCAACCTCCCTGCAAGTAAGTAGACTATATCTACTGCCTGCAGGTGACTTTGAGTTACCTTATGGAAGTAATGCTGTTCTTGTTAAGAACATTACTGATGATAATGTAACTGTAGAGGTGTTATTAAAAGATTCGGAAGGTCAGTATGTATCTACTGTATTCTATCCAGGATGGAATCCTGAATTAGTTATAGGGATTAAAGCTGTACCTGAAAGTACATTACAAGTAGGTAACTAACATGGGAATTTATATTGGCATTGGTAACCATATTGGGAGGGCTAATTTAAAGGTTATCTCAGTTGTAGTTAGAGTTATAGACAGAGGTACTGGATTACCCTTAGTAGGTGCTATAGTCATCTTTAAGGGTAAAGAGTATATAACTGATGCCAATGGACAAGTAATATTAAAGGGATTTGAGAATAGTAGTTATCCATTAATAGTTAAACGACAAGGATATGAGTCCTATATAGTGGATAAGTGGAAACTAGAAAATGGAGATATATATCTCACTGATGTTACTAGAAATATTCTTGCTGAAATTGGCGTTAATATACTTACAGAAGATGGAGGTCTAATCTTTAGGGATTTGGCAAACATTATATTAGAAGATGGTAAATTTATGGTTACAGAAAATGGTGATTTAATTTTATTTGAATAATGGCAGCAACTGACATTAAAATCTCTCAAATGACCCCTGCTACAACACTAGCTGGTGATGAGTTAATTCCTATTGTTCAGAATGGGGCTAATAAGTCAACTACTGTTAATAAAGTAATTGAAGGTTTAGCTACAGAACAATGGGTAACTGATGCAATAGCTGATGCAGGAGGTAAGGTTCTTGTTGTTACAAAACTACCAGCTAAGGGTAATCCCAATACCATTTACATGGTTCCTAATGAAAGCTCTAGAGCTAATGATGTATACGATGAGTATATATGGATGGTTACTACTAAAAAAACTGGTTGGGAGTTCTTAGGTAATAAACACGTAGAAGTAGACCTTACAGGCTACTACAACAAGACACAGGTAGATAAAGCTATTGAGGATTCTGAGGCAAGAAGCACAGCTGCTATTGCTCTAAAAGTTGATAAGGTAGACGGTAAGCAGTTATCTACTAACGACTACACAACAGCTGAGAAGCAAAAAGTAGCAAAGATAGCTAACAAGGTAGATAAGGTTGAAGGTAAACAATTATCTACAGAAGATTATACAACAGCTGAGAAAACTAAGCTGAGTGGGATAGCAGACAATGCTAATAACTATACACACCCTACCACAGCTGGTAATAAACACATTCCAGCAGGAGGTACACCAGGACAAATTCTGGTAAACACTGGAGATGGCACAGCAGAGTGGCAAGACAATCAAGGTGGCGGAACTATTGATTACACAGGTCTAGAAGATATTTATTCTTATGGTGTAGAGTGGGATACTACTGTAGCTGACCCTGCATTAACTAGAATCGGTAATCCTCTACTTCACAAGTCACTACCTATACAATCACAATACAAGGGCTGTGTAGCTAACAATGGTGTGGTTAACTATTATCTAGACCCAAATGATTGGAGTAAGAAGATTACAGGTGAGGATTCAGTACTTGACGGAACTGATGGTACAGTAAGAGTACACACACCTAAGTTCTATGGTAAATCTGGAACTAATGTACAAGACTCTAATAAGAAATGGGTGAGAATATCTACCATTAAGATGGATGATACTTGGATAGAGATTCCTGAAATGTTAATTGATGCTTATAGAAGTACAGTTGACACTACAACTTCTGCAACTCCAAAAGCAGTCTCTGTAGTTAATACTACTGCCCAATTCAGAGGTGGAGGTAATAGAACTGCTAATGATACATACCTAGATACAGATGCATTCAGAAGTGATTTAGGTAAACCAAGAACTAATATCTCAAGAGCTAACATGAGAACTTATGCTACTAATGCTGGTTCTGAAATGTTATGCTATGAGTATTACAAGTGGATATTCTACTGGGCTTGGGTTATTGAGTATGCAACATTTAACTCTCAAGCTGCATATAATGCAGAACTAACTGCTGAAGGTTATCATCAAGGTGGTCTAGGAGATGGTGTTACTACATGGGATGGAACTAGCTGGAATAACTATAACGGTTATTATCCTTTAACTCCATGTGGATATTGCAATGAATTTGGTAACTTTACTGGTGTTAAGGATTTAGTAATTCCTGAGACTGTAGTAAGTGAAACTGTAACAGTAGCTACTAAGACATTTAAAGTTCCAAGATGGAGAGGATTTGATAATCCATTCGGAGACATCTGGACTAACTTAGATGGTGTCATTCTTGAAAGAACAGCTGCTAACCAACCAAGTAGTGTATACACTACAACTGACACATCAGCATTTGGTGATGATAACACTGCTAAGGGCAAGATGACTGTTGCAGGAACAGAGGTGGCATCTGATGGTTACATAAAGGCATTTGACCTTGGAGAAAAGGGTGAGATAATCCCTTCTGCTGTAGGTGGTTCGAATACGACATATATGTGTGACTATCACTATTGCAATGCATCAAGCACAGCATTAAGAACGCTCGTCGTTGGCGGCCGCGCTTTTGAGGGTGGTTATGCTGGTCTTGGCTACTTCTATTCTGTTACTTGGGTCGGCTATGCTGCTGCTCGTGTGGGCTTCAGGACACTAAATAAAGTAGTTTAATAATTATATAAGATAACAATACGAGATTAAGGGTGCTGTTTACCTATATTCTGTTGGACAAGAAAATTATTACAAAACACTCATCGTTAGCAGCAACGCTAATAATGGTAGTAATGCTAGTCTTAGCTACTTCAATTCTAATAATGGAGTCAGCAATGCTAATACTAATGTAGGCTTATTATATATTTCTTTAGGTAATTTGTTTTATTTTACAGTCTAAACAGCACCCTTGCCTCTTGGCAAAAGACAACGTAGTATTTAATAACAGGGTGTTAGTAGGTTAATTCTCGAAAGCTTCCATAATAAATATATAAGACTTGAAGCGTATAGGCTATTTACATGAACAGGTATATGATATAGAGAATATTGAGAACAGCTAAGAGATTTAGTTTATGAAACTTCTGAGTATAGTACATTTAAAATATATGAACCCAAAGAAAGGTTGATATTTAGATTACCATCCAGATAGAATAACACATCATGCTATTATGAATGTAATGGAGCCTATCTGGACTAAGATATTCATCAAGCAAACTTATTCTTGTATTAAGGATAGAGGTATTCATAATGTAGCATACGATTTAAAAGCAGCTTTGGTAAAGCATCCAAATGAAACACTCTATTGCTTAAAGATGGATGTAAAGAAGTTTTATCCTTCTATCGACCATGACATATTATGTGATATAATCAAACGTAAGATTAAGGATAAAAATTTATTAATCCTGCTCATCGGAATCATTTATTCAGCGGACGGTGTTCCTATTGGAAACTATCTTTCTCAATTCTTTGCAAACTTATACTTAGCTTACTTTGACCATTGGGTTAAGGAAGAATTAAAATGTAAATTCTACTTCAGGTATGCTGATGATATTGTAATTCTCAGCAGTGATAAGGACTTCTTGAGAAGAGTACTCATAGCAATAAAGATGTACTTAAAAGAGGTTCTAAATTTAAGGTTGAAATCAAATTACCAAATATTCCCAGTAGATGGTATAGACTTCGTTGGCTATAGATTCTATCACACCCATGTATTACTGAGAAAGTCAATTAAAATTAGGTTATTTAGACTTGTTAGTAGATACCAGACTGGTAAAATAGACAGACAAGAACTAAGAAGGAGAATGCAATCTTATTTTGGTTGGTTGAAATTCTGTAATTCAAAGAATCTATTAAGAAAGATTCAAAGAGATACTGGTTTAAGATTCTCTAATTGGGATGGGAAGAAATCTAATATTTCTAGATTTTATAACAAGTATATTCATGTTGTAGACATGGTTAGCTATAGTAAGTGTTTCAGAGTTAACTTTGTATATAACAATAAATCATATTACTTTGAAAGTAAAAGCAGAGAGTTGTTTTACTCTCTAACAAGATATTCATTCCCAGTAAATTTTAAAATAAGACCTTATGTTAGAACCAAAAAGAGTAGAAATGAATGTGCAACCTAATACAATAGAGAAATTAGGTAATGGAACATATTACTACAATTACGATATTCAGTCTAAGACGGTAGAGGTTATTGACCCTGAGACTGAATCACCAACAGAGGAGACCAGGTGGACATATATACAAGTTCATCTAAGAGGTATTCCAGAATGTAATGCTTGTATTCAAGCTGTTATTAGAGCATATCTAACTGCTGAAGAGGAGTTAGCTCTGATTAACAAATACGGTGCATACCAGATGGGAGTTATAAATGATTCAAGTATTTGTGGAGAGTATCAAGAATATGTGGGACTAGTAGCATCTGTTAAGGCTAACGTAAAGAAAGACTTTGATGTAGAAGAGCCTACATTAGTAACAGAATTACTTCCTACTCAGGCTGATATGGTAAATCTACTAAAGATTTTAATATCCACTACAACATTAACTGATACTCAAGCATTGGCTTGTAAATCACTGTACCCTACTTGGGAGAGTTGCATTGGTAAATCACTAAGCACAGGAGATAGAGTAACATATAAGGGAGCTTTATGTAAGGTAAGGCAAACTATTAGTTCAGTATTAGAGAATCAAGCTCCAGGTACAGCTACGGCAGCTTTATATGAGGAGATTAATGAAACTCATGCTGGAACTAAAGGAGACCCAATTCCATACAACAATAATATGGAACTAGTATTAGGTAAGTATTACAGCCAAGACGGAGTTACATACCTATGCTCAAGAGATACAGGTCAAGCAGTGTATAGCCCTCTAAAAGATTTAGTTGGAATATATGTAACAATAGTTGAATAATGGATTCAGTATTTAAAATATGTAAGAAGGGAGCTTGCGGTATTACGATTACTGGATTGGAAAGGGATAATGACGAGTACTTAAATGAAACTGGTGAAATTACAGTAAGTACTCGTAATTATGCCTACAGCCAAACTATTACTCTTAATGCTATAACAAGCATTAAATCTTCTGGAGACGAAGTAACACAGAAGTATGATATTGTGGAACACGTTATAGACTGCATTGATGAATCTGAATTAGAGATGCCTATTGACGGTCTATATGAGGTTACACATATTATACTACCTACAGATGTGTGGCTAAAGTATGTACTGGAACAAGACTTCACTGCTTTAACTGCATATAACTCTGTATATTACTATGATACACAGTCTGAATCATTCATGAAGTATGTTGATGAAGAATCTATTGCGGTAACAGTAGAGGAGATATTAGAGGTAAACGCCTTACCTCCAGCTACTATTACTGAGAAGACTACTACAATCATTAGAGGTGATAAGAATACATTCTGTGTTTGTCATATTAATGAATGTTTCTATAGACTGTGTAAGAACCTTCTAGGAGATTTACCAGGAAGATGTAAGAATAGAACTGACGATGTTAAGATGCTAATCTATAATAGAGATATTATATGGATGGCTATTAATGTTATCAAATATCTAATTGAGTTAGGTCAATATTATGAAGCTCAGAGAGTCTTAGAAGACATAACTCAATGCGGAGGAATATGTAAAGATGTTATGGTTGATAAGAATACTATAGGAGGAGGTGGTTGTGGATGCAATAACTAACCTAAAGTTGAAAGTAATCAAAGACTTTGACAAATTCCTCAAGAGGTTAAACAAGGGATATGTGGAGAACTATGATATGATTCTCCACCAAATATCCTTCATTCAGACTTGTCAATACTTTGATAAGATAGATGGAATATATGAATTCTTAATGAATAATTAACATGGCAATAGAAAGGGATACAAGACGTTATGCCTGTATTCATGATTTGAATAATTATTTCAAGAAGAAAGACCTATTAGGTGGGTTAACTGAGTTAGAGCAAAAGCAACTGAGAAAGAATATAGGTATCATTGATTATACTGGAGGAGGAGGACAATCCAAACCCTTAGAAGTCACCTATGCAGTACTCAATGACAATATAGGTGAGAAGAGTTTAGTAACAGGGGCAAGGTATGTTATTACAGACTTTCAAACTATATATTCTTCTAATGTTACTAATAGTTCTGGTCAGAAGGTTACGTGGGGCATTAACAGCTCCACTAACCCCTCACCTATTTGGAAACTGATTGTTACGGCTATTACTAATAATAGATTAGACCCAAGAGTTGTTATTGATGATGATAAAATGAAGGATTGGGTTATAGAATATGACCCGACTCAGGAAACTCTCGAAGATGGTGTTACTACTAAGGGCAAAATAACATTTCTTAGAGACAATCATTACAACTCAGCACACTATGACTTTAAGAATATAAAGTTTAGAAGAACGGCTGAAGAATTAGATAATACTAATCTTAATCTTGGGGCGGCATATGGAGACTTTTATACATTCTCAGATTTAACTGGAGGAGTTATTACTGATAGTTCAGAATTACACAATACTAAGCACAATGAACTAAAGCAAGGATGTACTAACAATATATTCTTGGGAGATACATATGACAATGTGTTGGAAGCTGACTGTAAAGGTAATACATTCCTTAGAGGTTGCCATGATACAACTTTAAGGTGGAACTCAGTTAATAATATGTTTAATGAGAATGTATGTTACATGGAAGGCTCATTATATAATAAAGTATTTCCTATCGGTGATACTAGTTTATCAATGACAATTACCAAAACCATTCATAAGGTTAATGAAGCAACTATTATATCCTTCTTAGACCCTATGACATATGCCTATCAAATTATACAAATCTAAAATATGGCAGAGTTTATACGTCTTGACGAACAAGAACAAGAGGCTCCCATTTTACCTGATTACCCACATTCTATCTCCAATATAAAGCTAGACACCAAGATAATAGATGGAGTTATAGAAAAAGAAGAAGTTGAAGGAATCTGTGCTGACTATGGTGTTATTACTATAGAGAAGATAGATGGGGTAAAAATAGAAGAGGAAGGAGTAGAACACATCTGTATCAAGGATGATTGTGATACTTCTAAATATTATGGGTGTACTGGTGGAGACGATGGATTTCAGAAGGAGAATTTATTCTCAGAATTAACTGATGAATACCAAAGAACAATAGCCAGAATTAACCTCGGTATAGCAGATGAATATGCTCTAAAGTGGGGAAACATCAAAGGTAACTTGTCTAATCAAAAAGATTTATATACCTTTGTAACTGATTCAATAGCCTTCGACATTAATAAGGTTATTGATGAGATTAATCTTAAACTCGCTCAATGGGCTTGCGAGATAGAAATTAGATTTAAAAACAAAGCTGACATATTCTCTCCTAACTTTGCTGGAACTCCAACTACTACATTACCCCTGATGACAGATAATTCTAATAGAATTGCATCTACTGAATGGGTTAATGCTAAAATTGCAGCTGCATCTATTGATGATAACGTCAAGGCTATATCTCTAGACCCAGAGTATATGTGTTATGGAGACGAACCTACGGATGTAACCGTTACTTGGGAATATTATAAGGATGTTGTAGAACAGTCTATCAATGATGTTGTACTAAGTCCTGATGTAAGAGAGTATACTTTTACTAACAGGACTACATCTATGGTAATTACTCTAAAGTATAAGTACGAGGATATTAGTGCTACAAGAGTTGTTACATTTGACATTAAATATCCAAATTACTTTGGAACTTCTCCAGACTATACTAAGTTAGACAGAACTATTGATAATGTTTACACAGTAAATGCGGGGGCTAATGAGTACATATATGTTATGATTCCTAACGGAGCTAATACAGTTCTAGGAGTTAGTAGCATTATAGGCGGCTTTAAATTACTTGGAACTCAAGAAATATTTAGCAACCTATATTATATATTTAAGAGTGCCCAACCTGGATTAGGAGAGACAACTGTAGAAATACTTGACCAGAGTGGATATAATCCAGAGAGTATTGATACAACAACTATACGAGAGCTATTAGCTGCAAAAGCTGACAAACATACTGTATATACTAAAGAGGAAGTAGACGATAAACTTGCAGCTATTGAGGGTGGTGATATTCAACTCAATAACTACTATACTAAGAAGGAAGTAGATGATAGGATTCCAGACGTTTCTAATAAAGCTGATAGGAGTGAGATACCTACCAAAGTTTCTCAGTTGGAGAATGATTCTGAATACTTATCAGAAGTTCCAGAAGAGTATGTTACTGATGAAGAGTTAGAGGCTAAAGGTTACTTAACCCAAGAATTAGAACCTCAGTTTGCTGCCAGTGCTGCTAAGAACATAAATCAGCAGGACATTGATAATTGGAATAACAAGGTTGATAAACAAGCTGGTATGGGTTTATCAGAGCAGAATTTTAGTATAGAGGAAAAGGCTAAATTAGCTGGACTGACTAACTATAATGATTCTGCTGTTAGGCAACTCATAACAAACTTAGGCTCAGAAGTTGAGAAGAAAGCTAATAAAACTGATATTCCAGATATTAGTGGTAAGGCTGATAAGACTGAAATACCTACTAGGGTTTCTCAATTAGAAAATGATAGTGGTTATTTAAATTCATTACCAGAGAACCTAGTTACTGAACAGGAATTAGAGGATAAAGGTTACTTGACAGAGTTTACAGAAACAGACCCTACTGTTCCTTCATGGGCTAAACAACCTACTAAACCTACATATACATTAGAAGAACTTGGTGCTGAATCTGCAGGTGCGGCTGCCGATGCTTTACTTAGTGCTAAAGAATATACTGATGGAAGGTTTAACATAATCTTAGAAGGTGCTGACCCATCTTACAATACATTCAAAGAGCTAAGCGATGCTATATTAGCTCAGAATACTACCATAGGAGGTATTAACACTGAGATAAGTAGTGTGAAGAATACTTTGAATAGTAAGGCAGACAAGTCAGAACTATTCTCTAAGGATTATAATGACCTTATTAATACACCTGTTATCCCAAGTATTGAAGGTTTAGCTACTGAAACTTGGGTTCAACAACAAATTGCTGCTATACCTGGAGTTGATTTAAGTGGTTATGCTTTAAAGACTGAGATTCCAGATGTTAGTATATTTGTAACAAAGGAAGAAGGTAAAGGACTTTCTACCAATGATTTTACTACTCCATTAAAGGAGAAGTTAAACACATTGAATAACTATGATGATACCGAGTTAAAACAGGAAGTCGATGGGCTACGTCTAGATATGGAATATCTTCAGATCTTAATTAAGCATGACATGGTTGATACTGAAACTCCAGAATCATACTTTCAGTCAGAAGAAGATGCTATAAGCTTTATGGACATGCTATTCTCTTGTCACACTGTGATAATTGAGTATAATAAAGATATGTATTTAGCATCCTATAATAAATCAGGAACTGACTCAACAGATGTAAATGACAAAAGGTCTATGTCTATAAATATACAAACCCACATAAATACACATGAAGATTTTAACATGAAATTCTTGTTAGAATATGATAATGACAGTTTTAATTTTACATATTCGAAGGAGGTAATTCCAACATTAGTAGATAACTTATCAACAAATAGTACAGTAATAGGGTTATCAGCAGCTCAAGGAAAAATACTAATGGACAAACTTACAGCGTTAGAAGAGATAGTTAATAATATTACTACTAATGCTTCTATAATACTTGAATAACATGGCAGATGCAATGGTAAATAATAAGCAGGTAAATTTCTGGAGGGGTGATATGACTCCTCCAACTATTTACCATATCTGGATTAAGGATAACAGTAAGATGCTGTTATATGATGGTGAGAAATGGGTTGTATTCCTTGATAATAAGGAAATCATTGACATATTAGACAAAATCCAGGAGATGTTGGATAATATGCAAGATAAGATTGACGAGATTGGGAACAAGACCGTTAATAAGAAGCCCATTAAAACCAATCCAGTTTTAGATGGTACTGACATACTTGTAAATGCAACTGGTAACTATGTGATTTCTACTGAAACGCTGGCACAAACAGCTTTAAGATTAGACAACTTACTAAGTACTAAAATAATTGAATAATGGTTATAGATAGTAAGTTCGCCTATATTAAGAGGAAGGAAGTATTTGAACCATTAATTGACACTATTCCTAAAGGATTAAATCCGATTGTGTTTATAGAAGATACAAGGGAAATGTGGACTTGTGGAACATATTTTGGTGTTGGATATCCTAGTATTGAAATATCAGAGGTCAGTGGTTCAGTAAAGGTACAGATTGGTAATTCATTCTTCCTAATGTCTACTGCTGGAGAGAGTATTAGTGTTAGAAAGGGTGACGGTAACAGAATTATTATTAGTAGTAATGCTCTTAATAGGGTAGATACTGAACCACCATTGGAGTGGGATGCAGCTAATAGAAAACTGTTACACAAGACTAGTGGTGTAGTTCCAGGTTCTTATGGTCAATCTACTAATCTAGGAAATGCAAGTATCTTTGTAGTTCCTAATATTATAGTAGATGCTACTGGACATATTACACTAGCAGAAAACCATAACATAGAAATCAGAGATTATGTAGAACAATTAGCCCCGTCTAATCTAATGGGAGAAAGAAATATATTACTATCTTACAATGAGGCTAGTAATAATATGGATACCTCTCAGGTGAGAAAGGCTAATGGTCTAACATTTAATGATGCTACACAGAAGATGACTATAGCTGGAGGTATGAACTCTAACGGACCAATTAATGTAAATCATGGAGACTTATCAGTATTAGATGGTTATATTATTGGTAATCTAAAGGGTGATGTACAAGGTCAGGCTACTCCAAAGATTCACTTATCTTTAAAGCCTGAATATGGTGGTGCATCTACTAAGTTATATGGTCATGTGAAGCTTCAAGATATTCTAAATACTAGACCTGACCCTTCTAGTGATAATGAGAACATTAATGATACCAATATAGTTGCCGCTATCGCTGCTTCTCCTTTAATGGTTTGGAATGCAATTCAAACAGCTAAGGATTATGCAGATAGTATTCTTGGCTCAAACAATGCAATGCTTTATAAAGGTGCAGTGGAAGCTGGAACAACAAGTCCAGGTAAATTTACACCTTCAGCAGATGTAGGACATACTTATGTAGTAACATTTGGAACAGGTACATATACTAATAGTGTTGGTTACATTAATGGAGAGCCAGTAGAAATTGGAGATTTACTAATATGTAAGGAAAGCACTCCAGCTGCTACTTCCTCTACTTGGTCACAAGTAAAGAACAAGTGGACATTTGTACAAACTAATACTACAGGTGTAGTAAGTGGACCTTCAAGGTCAGTAGTCGGACAAGTAGCTGTATTTGATAGTACTACTGGTAAATTAATTACTGGTTTAACCAATGGTAATGTAGGACAAGTACTTACTATTAATAATAGTGGCACCCCATCATGGATTACTCCAGTGTCTCAAACATGGCGTGCTATTAATTATCAGAACTCTGGACAGGCAGCATCCCAAATCCTTAGTAACTCTACAGATTCTGGAGATTTGACTTTTGGTGCAGTAGGTAACATGAGATTGAGTTGGGATAATGCAACCAATACATTAACCTTCACTTCAATATCTGACAATAGCTGGCGTGATGTATTAGCTTATACACCTAGTTCTCTATTACCTCAAAGTATTGGAGAGAATGCTGACTTAATATTCTCAAGTGATTTCTTGTGGATAGAAGGAGAATTAGTAACTGGATGGGCATCTGTAGACTCAAGTGGAAATATAACATATTCAAGATAATTCAGGAGGACTCAGTTCCTCCTTTTTATTAACTTTGTGATTACACAATATGCTAATTAAAACAAAATACATTGACTGTGCTAGTAAGAGTGTGTTTAATACATGGAAGTTACCTACAAGTGCAGCAGATACCAGTGGAGATATATACTGGTCAGCCATTGTCTATATACAAGACACTGGTGAAGTGTGGACTCATGGTAAACTATATGGAGGATTCTTCTCAAATGCAGACAGTAACAAAGTTAGTTTAACCATAGGAGGAACAACAAAGATATTAGCATTAGATGGACACGTTCAATCTTATACTACTTTAACTGGTAGTGGAACAACAGCTAACCAAGCTATCTTATCTACTGGTGTAGCTAATAAGTGGACTTTAAAGACTTTAGGTAAGAATGCATTTAGTAATGTGGATTACCTACCTGCTGATGCAACTGCTGTAGCTGCTGAGAAAGTGGTTAATGCTATGAGATTCCAATATAATGGAAAGGATATGCATTCATTTGATGGTTCTGCTGCTAGGCTATTGAATATTATTCAAGGCGATAATGTATTCATTACAGGAGATAGTCGGGGTAATGTTACTATTGCTGCTGACCCAGGAAGTGATACAGTAAACACAGCTGGAGCTACTAACCTTATTGGTAAGAAGTTATTTCTTATTGGTGCAGAATCTCAGACTACATCACCACAGACTTATAGTAATCAGTATGTATATATTGGAACTGACAACTGCTTATATAGTTTAGGTAAGAAAGTACTGACTAAACATCAAGCCATCTATAATTTAGATTTACAGACTCAAGTTGGAAATGCTGTTACTAAGGTAACTACATTTGACCCTAATGCAGCTAATAATTCATTTACTCTAGTTCAAGGTACTAACGTAACATTAATTCCTAATGCAACTAATAAAAAAGTAACTATTAGTAGTAAGGATACAACTTATGACTTCTATAATTTAATCTTTAAACAAGGAGACACTGTTGTAGATACTTATAAGCCAACTACTTCTCCTAATAAATCATTCAAAGCTGGAACCAATGTTACATTTACTAAGAGTGGTGATGAAATAACGGTAACTACTCAAGATACTAGAAACACAGCTGGAGCTACTAAGAAGCTGGCTACTAAACTATTCTTAACAGGTTCGTTAACTCAGACTGATAATCCACAGACCTATACTAATTCTAAAGTATATATAGGTGCAGACAATAAGCTGTACAGTGATGGTAAGGTAGTTTCTACTGGAGACCATACTCATAATTATGCAGGAGCTACAACACCTGGAGGTCCCGCATTAAAAGTAGACTTAAATCCATCTGGATTGTTAGATGCCACTTATGGAAGTTATGGTGGAATACTCCAAGACTCAAATAATGGTCCTGCAACAGGTTCTTGGTCTAATAGAATTAAAATACTACGTAATAACTCAACTGGTTATTACACTGAATTAGCTCAGAATTTCACAGGTACAGCTGGATTGTGGCATAGAAGAAATGTAGCTGGTACAATAAGTAAGTGGACTCCAGTAATTGATAATGCTAATTTCCATACATACCTTGATAGTACTTATGTTATTAGGGGTAACGACCCAAATGTACTTACTAATTATGTGAGATATAGTATAAATACTGGTCTTACAATGAATTGGAAGTGGGGTAATGCTACTCCAACTCATATATGGGGAGCTAAGGCTAGTGATAGCTCTAAGGCTTATGTATTTAACGGAGATAATATTAGAGCTTTTGCTAATGCTGTAAATAGAGCTGGCGACACAATGACAGGTGCTTTAAAAGTAACTGAAATTCAAGCTACTAATGGTAACGGACTTGTAATGTGGAATGGTACTACTTATACATATCTTGGTATGCGGGCTGGTACTACATATATTAGAAGTGGAGAAACTGATTTACAGCATAAGTATAATGGAACTGACTATAAGATATGGGATGCCAGAAACTTAGTAGGATTAAGAACTGAACACTCTCATAATACTATAAACTTTATTGATAGTAGAGAAACAGCATCCACACCACAAGAACATGCAGCAGGTGTTTGGTTGGACTTTAAAGCTAATGCTAAAGCTAATCTTAGTGATGGTGGAAGTTATGCTGGATTACTAACTGTTAGAAAGTATGGTAATACCACAGACTGGTCAGGTGGTAAAAGTGCACAGCTTGGATTTACTGACAATTCTAATGTATGGGTTAGATTTGGTTCTGGTGCATCTTGGGAGGCATGGAAACAATTAGCTACTACTGGGTGGGCTGACGGTAAGTTCTTACCTTTAGCTGGAGGAAAGATGACAAGTGGGGCTAGAATATCGCACGATGGAAATCTTTATATAGGGAACTCTGATAATGCTGGATGGGTAGCTCTCCAGAATATATGTTCTCAAAACTCAATAGGAGATGGAGTTTGGTCTATTCGAACTAATGGTAATGCCATATTTACCACTATAAAGAAAGTAGGTTCTAGTGACTCGTATGTTCTACTTGGAGGAGGTGGACATAAGGCTTTAAATCAGTTTATCTATTCTACATATGGTTCTCATGGTGTAAATGAAAGGACTGGTAATTCCGATGACTTGGGCAGGGCTGGATTCTGGAGAGATAATAACCTCGGTGCTTATGGTGTAACATTAATGCATTCAGATAGTGCTAACTATCAGTGTAAGATATATCATGACTATGGTGCTGGTGGAAACCTTTACATGAAGTCTAGAGCTGATGGAACTTGGGGAAATAAATATACCATATGGAACTCTGGTAACTTTGACCCTAACACTAAAGTAAATAAAGCTGGAGACACCATGACTGGGAACTTAAAAATGACTGAGACAACAAACATCATTTTGAGATTTGCTAATGCTGGGCACACATCTGGAATAGGTTACGACACAAGTGGAAATGAGTGTATTGCTTTATGGGCTAAGAATGCTGTTACTAGGTTAAGGTGGTATGCTGGGAAAGATATGTCTAACATGGTAGCTGGTTCGATGATGGGTATTACTCCTGATTTTGAAGTGAGCAAGGCTAGTGGTTCTGCTGTGGGGTATATAGGAGGAAGTACAATATGGCACTCAGGTAATTCTAACCTAACTTCTGTAGCATGGAATGCCAAAGAGATTACATTTGGGTCAACTAACTTCCCTAAGGATGGTGCACCAAGAGCTAATATATCACCATATTCTATAAAGGTTTGGGACTCTTATGGTCAAGTAGTGGCAGGGTCTTCAAAGTATGGTGTTGTATTAGAGGTAATGGGTCGAGGTGGACATTGGGATAACCAATTATATTTCGAAGCATATGGTCATAATATCTGGCATAGAGCTTCTTCACACAACGATTCTTCATGGTCTTACACGTGGGAGAAGTTAGCAGTCCAATCTGACTTATCCAAGTACCTCCCACTGTCAGGAGGCACTATGTCTAGTGGTGCTCGTATCTCTCACAATGGGCATTTATATATAGGGCATCCCTCAAATTCAGGTTGGGTAGGAGTGCAAAATATATGTTCTCAGAGCAGTTTAGGTGATAAATACTGGTCCATACGTATAAACGGAACTGCTGTATTTAAAGGGGTGACAGGTTCTGGATTTACCAAAACTGGTTCCAGTGATAATTATGTACTACTAGGAGGCGGAGGTCACAGAGCTTTATCTGACTTAGGAGGAACACATACTCACTCACAATACGTGGCAAAGACAGGTGACACTATGACTGGAGCATTGAAGGTAATGAATATCTTACTACAGAACAATAATGAAATAAACTGTGAGACTAATACCCTATTTTTACAGTATCGTGGAAGTAAGGGAATACGCCTATGTAACAACAATCAACCGTTGACCTATGGAAGTTCTAACTATACTATTTATCATACTGGAAACTTGTCGTTAGATAATTATGTAAAGAAGACTGGAGATACTATGACAGGGAATCTTCAAGTTGGGCAGGTAGTTATAGGAAATACAAATGAAGTCAATGCTACAGATAGTGGTAATGTTTTATATCTTGGATATAGAAATACACCTGAGGGAGTAAATATTTGTTATAACAATGCCCCTTTAACTTACGGAAGTGCAAAGTATACTATATACCATTCTGGAAATATTAGTTCTGTATTAAATAAGAGAAGAGTACCTGGGGAGGTAGTAGATTTCTATGTTTACCAGGTAAATGGCTATACTTGTACTAGTACAGATTATACTACATTTAGGAATCAGCTATTTGATCCAAGTGGTAGAGGAAAGTCAAGTGTGTCATACAAGGCTACTTTTAGTTCAATGACCTATACTGTAGACCTATCTGACTTCGTATTAGCATACAATGGAATCGGTGCATATAGTAATGGTATGTATACAGCAGGTGGTGGTGAGATTGAAAGTAATAGGATTGGTAGTACAGCTGGTGCTAATAGTAAAACCATTACTGGTTACGAAATGCCTAAGCACGCTCACTGGTTTGGACGCTATAGGTCAGATAATGCTAACGATAGAGACGTGTTCGGACCAGATGGAGGTCAGAATCACTCTACAAATGGTACAACTCCTGCTGGACAAGGAGGTAACTGGAGAACTGGTTACTCAGGTAATGGTCAATCAAAGGATTGGAGACCAAGGACAATCTTTGTATTCAAGATGGTGTATGCTCCTCAATCATGGTAAGTTATGAATATTTAAGATAATTTGTTTTGAATATTAGTAAATTATCACTAACTTAGCACCCGAAAACTTAAGAGAAGATTTTAGAATAAAATTAATTTTAAATAAATTTAATTATGGAATTACTTAATAAAAGAGTAATGTACACTGTAAAGAATCAAGATGCACACCTTAAATTGGAAGGCGATGCACAGATTACTGGAGATAACCAAATTACTACTTTCTCAGGGTCTTTCTTCACATTAGAAGATGTTTTCACTGGAGGATTTAGTTATTCTGAAGAGGGAGATGGACTTATTAACAAGAGTGTTAATAGCTATCCTGCAAGTTTGGAAGACAAGGGCATGAACCTATTAGATGCAACAGTAGAAGCTTTAAAACAACAATTAACAGTTTAATTTTATGACACTAAATGAAATGATGATTAAGCACAACTTTATCACTAAAGTACTGCTTAGAGACGGAGACAAGGAACTTAGCAAAGACTTAAAGGTAAAGTTAATGGGTATGAGAATTGAGTTAGGTAAAATAAGAAAGCAACTTGAAGAGGACTTACAAGAAGCTGTCAAAGAACTAACTCCAAAGGGTTATCAAGAACTGATAATGAAAGAAGACAAAACAGAAGAAGATAAAGCTCAAGTTGAGGCTTGGAATAAGCAAATCAATGAGGAGTATAATGCTTACGTTGATAAGAGAGGAAAAGAGGAAGTACAAATTGATACCACATTGAGTGAAGATGAATTTGCTCAGATTATTGAGGTAAATGCAGGCAACGATGTTGAAATTAATGGAACTAAATTGAATGCAGCTGATTTCTTAGAAGTACTTTATAGCTTATTCGTAGCGTAATATAATAAACGAGGGCTGTGTGAATAACATAGCCCTTTATTTTTATCAGCATGAATGAATATATTGAGGTAATTGGTCAACTCAAACCCAAAAACAATGCTAACTTCGCATTAGCAGATGTTAATGACTTACGTGGTGGTTACATCCAAGTTACCAATATGAGTGATATGGAAGCCTTCCTTAGTACTAATAAACTAAAAGAAGGTATGCTGTGTTACGTTAAAAACTCCCCCGATGGCAATCATATGTACCAATTCTATAGAGGAGTATGGAATGTATGGAAAGTGCAAGGAGGTGGAGGTGGGGGAGGAATGTCCATAGTGGTCGTAGAAACCTTAGAGGAACTATTAGACCGTGATGATTTAAGAGTCAAAGGACAAATTGTATTCGTTGATGAGATTAACGAGATACGATATTTTAATGGCTTTGTATGGGAATCCTTCTCTAAAATTTATATACAGGATACACCACCTGAAGATAAAGGAGGTATTTGGATAGATACTTCTGAGAATAAAGAGCACATGACAAGTAGTACTGTCATCCAAGACCTATTAAAGGTCATATCTGTACTACAAGACAAAGTAAGGAAGTTAGAGTTTGCATTTAACTGCCAGATAGATTCGGGAGACTTTACGAATAATCAGTACTATGCTTATGATGGGATGCCTAATGAAGAGCCTGATTATGGTACTTCAGAGGAGGAAGACAATGCCACCCAAGAAGCCAATAAGGATATAGTTCTTGCTGATTCACCTGAACCAACTGAGTATGAAGAGTATTTGCCTAATGCTAAGCATATATGTATTAAAAGTGGTACATATGCTGAAATGCAAGCCAATAAGAATGACTTTCTTCCTAAGGAATTGTTATGGTGCTATGATACTCAGACATTATGGATTAAAGACCCTAAGACTTACAAACTAATTAAAATAGGTAGCACAGGTGGTGGAGAAGACCCAGGACCTGGACCAGACTCAGAAACAATGGATGGAATATTAACCGAAGTCATTGGAAGTGGTAGCTCTGCTAAAACCAAGATTATTGGTATTGAGTTTGCTGACATGACAAATAAAGAGAATACATTCCTTATTCAGGTTAAGGATGGTAAGTTAGATATACATGATTATAGATTAGATAAGAATACTCTAGCTGGTAATGCTCAGACTCAAGGTGCTGGAATTTATTATACAACTCCATACTTCCCAATCATTCCAGAGGAAGTTGGCTCTAAAGATTCTCCAAAGATATATGTTAATATGGTATATTGCGGAGGAACATCAGAAGATAAAGATTATAATCCAGTGTCTCACAATTTCGTAGAATTATGTAATCTTGGTAAGAAGGACTTAAATTTAAAGGGACTGTACTTACATTATACAGAAAGAAATAGTGGAGATTGGGTTACATTACCTCTAATTGGTACTCTTAAATCTCAAGGAACATTCTTGATTAAAGGTGCTCAATGCTCCGTAGAGAATATCAATACTACACTAATTAAGGTTGGTGAACCTGATATGTATTGGACTAAGGATGCAACTCTTAATAATACAAGACTTGAGATTGCTGGAGATGAAGGTGCTGGAGTTCAAGCTCATAGTATTTGGTCTAGTAAAGATAACTGTATTAAATTTAGCTATGACTGTGCATTCTATATTAGTAGTGAAGAAACTACTGACTATTTTAAAGGTACAGTTATGAATAGTACAGCACCGTGGACTACTAATGGAGTAATTAAATGGTATGTAGATTTAGTCGGAATAGGTAATTATAACGATAAATCAATGCCATGTGAAGCATCTCCTATAGCTACTAAGGGAAGTAACGTGTTACTAATGCGTTACTATAACATGGACCCAGTTAAGCAGGCTACTAAGGCTTTAAGTGCTAGGAGTAATGTTAAGGATTGGACTTATATCAATATGGATAATATTAATCCAGCTATTGATATTCAAGAATATACTCCTAAGAACTCTTCACAAAATAAAAATATATTCTTCAATAAACATCTACTGACTGAGGGTGCTCCTAATATTGTTACTTGTACATTAGGACATGATGCTCATAAAACTAGATGCTTTAACTGGGTATCCGTTGGATATTATAACGAGTATATCTGGATTAGAAAAGATGGGGAAGACTATACTGAGGATAATAAGTTTGAATCTTTTAAGAAGGAAGACTTCAATTCAGAAGGCACTAGCCAAAATCCTAATAGACCTGCCAACCATAAAAATTGGACTAATAAAATTTACAATAGGATTAGAAGTATAACTACAGATGGAACTCCATTTACAGTTCACAAGTTCATTAAAGACTTCGAAGAACCTGCTGATACTCAGAAATACTTCTATAAAGTAGGTAGAGATGGAGCTTGGACAGAAGAGAGGTCATTTACACTTAGAAACAGAGACAAGTGTATTGAAAATGGATTTAACTTCCTACAAGTAAGTGACCAACAAGGATTTAATGCAGAGGAATATGAGATGTGGAGAATCTGTGCTGAGTATATTGATGCAGATAAAACTGAGAATCCATATCACTTCTGTATGAATACTGGAGACCAAACTCAGAATGGTAATAGATTCAATGAATGGATTGACTATTATAAAGGTGGAGATGTTATCTATAGAGACACGGAACAAATGTATTCAGTAGGTAATAATGATTTGACTCCTGTAGACGTATACACATTAGGAGATGGTGAAGATAAGAGTAAGACCAATCCAGCAAATGTAGAATTTTTCTTTACATTTGAACACCCTTATACAGTACCCATTTCGTCTGCTGGAGTGTACATCCCCTGCTGCTATAGTTTCGTATATGGCAACACCTATTTCTTGTCTATGAACTCTGAAATCACTGAATTAGCGAGGACAGACGTGTTCGGAGATATAACTGGTGTGAATGTATATAATGACTTAAAAGACTGGGCAACTGCTGATTTGGCACAACACGCAGCTGATGCTAAAATTAAGTGGAAGGTTGCGTTCTGTCACGAAGCTCCATTTACTATCATTACGGCTGACTTAATTATGAGTTATCTAAAGAAAAATGAGAGTGGAACTTATGACAAAGACCTAAACATCAAGAGGGGTGGTAGCCACTTAAATACAGTAGGCAGTTATTGGTTCAGCCAATGGATGCAAGATAATGATTTCAAACTATGCCTATGTGGTCACAAACATACATATGCCAATTCAAGATATATAAGAGAGAACCCAAGTAGGACAATGGAACCTATCGTTTACGATACTTCCTTAACTCCTTCATGGTATACTAGCTTACCAGATAGAGAAAGACAATGTGTTCAAATCTCCACTGATGCAAGCTTGAATTATGTAAGATATGTAATGTGTCAGGCTACTGGATATAAGTTAACTTCTAATAAGGAATTACCTGCAAAGAATATTCCTTGGTTATTAGAATACTACCCAGTAGCTAGTCAGATTGAGAACAACACTACTAATACTGCTACAGTAAAAGTTAATAGTGCTCAACAATATCCTAATTACATTATATGGAATATAGGAAATGGTGATGAGGTAGAGAACCCTTCAATGACTACTACTGCAAGAGATAGGATATTAGGCAAATCATATAAGTTACAACTAAAGGACAATACTAAGGTTTGGGCTTACAAGTATAATGTACCTATAGCTTATACTGACCTTAAAAAGGTGGGAGGTAATGGTTCTACCAATCCAAGCAACAATATAGTAATTGAAAAGACATTACAATGAAAATAAAACATTATGATGAAGTAACTGGAAGATGGGTAATCGACGGTGCTTCTAATGCTTCAGAATTGGAACTGACAAACCCTGGCTTCTTAAATGAAGCTGGGGAATCAGTTTCTATTGACAATGGCTTTACAAAGCTAGATAATAGAATGACTAAGTTAGAACAAAACCTAGCCTGGGTGTACCTTAATGGTGCAATCGGAGGTGGTGGCGGTGGAGGAGGCGGTGGTGACGGCTCCGAATATACTATTGATGTAGCTGAGGGTAGCACAGTCTACACAACCACTAATACTGTTACACTTAATATCTTGATTAAGAGTGGTGGTGTTAAAAAGTCATTTACTGTAATTGCTAAAGATTTGGCTACCAACAAAACATTAGAAACATGGAAGAAGTACTCTATGGCTAGAACAGATATTACCATTACTGGATTATCAGGAACTACTGACGTAGAATTATCTGCCTATGATAATGATAATACTTATGCAACCCCTACATATGTAAAGATTGTAGCTGGAGCTATATCTCTAGAAATTCAATCCATTCCACCTAAGACTATGTATATGGGTGGTGTTGCAGAAGTATCTCTTAACTATACTGTAACTAATAACATTCTTCAAAGTCCTGCAGAGTTCTGGATGACTATCAATGGTATTGAAGTAGCTAGAGTAGGTAACATTACTACAGCTATTAGAGCATTAAGCTATGATGCTCGTAAATTACTATTTGAGAGTGAACACTTCAATCCTAAAGCTGGACAAAGATTCTACTTCATTGCTCAAGCTAGTACTACTCTTAATGGAGAAGTTTTATCATCTGAGCAAATTAAGTTTGATGTTACTGTGGCTGATAGTAATAATCTAGTTATTGTAACTGAGGATATTACAGAGTTTACTCCATCATCAAACCCTGGAGAAACTATTGAAGATTTGACCCAATACGGTCAAGGTTCACAGCTTGGATTTAGCTACTATTTTAGTTATGGTCTTAGTAAGTACAGTACGTTTAATATGGATTATAAAATCCATCTAATGAATGGAGGTGGTGAGGTATCACTACTTGATACTGGTATAATTAAGAATATTAACAAGAGTGAGACTAATAGGTTCGTATATAGTACAGTAAACCTATCTGTTAATAATCCAGGTGAGTATCTAAGGATTACTTTATTTGGATATGCAGTTAATGACCCTGGTGATACATCTGCACAGTATACTAAGGCTGTTACTTGTAGAATAGTAGAGAGTGTTAGTACAGAGATGTATGCTAATAATGATATGCACACACTACTTGCATACTTTAGTAAGATTACTGGATTCCCTAATACTGCAACAGGTACTTGGAATTATCCCATAAAGAATAGTGGGGAGTTTGTGTATGAGGGTCCATTTGCATCTAAATTTCCAGATGGAGTAAACTTTACTCTAAAGGGTGTAAATGGTAAAACTAGTGGTTTCTTGCAAGACAGTGATGGAGTAAATCAAATACCTGCAACAAGGCTAAGTGGTGAAGCATACGGTTATTTAGAGGTAGCAGAGCAAATGTTCCCTGCTGTTGATATTGGTGCTGGTGTATCGTTCTTCCAACCTGTAGGTTTCCATATATCTTGTACTTATAAAGCAGAGGCTTCTTCTTACCCAGAGGAAGTGGTGTGTGGTATTGGTCAATATGAAGATGGAGAGCTAAAGACTGGATATGAAATTTCATTAGAGAAAGCTGTATGTAAGATAGGTTCTGCTGATACACTAACGGTTAAGTTACCTCAAAATGAGTTATTAACTGTAGACCTAGATGTGTCATTACTGTCAGGAAATGCTTGGTATTTTAAAATCTATGTAAATGGTGTACTATCTGCTGTAAGTAGAGTACTTCAATCAGACATTGACTGGATGTTTGGTACTGATTTCTATTTCGGATGTAGAAACGACAATGGAGTTAGAAGTAGGTTCTCTGATGTTAGTATCTACGACATTAAACTATATACATCTTCACAAAGTGAATATGCCATTGTACAAAACTACATATCTGCAACAGAGCAAGCCAGACTAGTTAGAGGACAAATCGACGCTTCTCTTGATGCTGAGTTGAGAACTAAGAACCTATTTGATAGTGCAGGTAACTGTCTAATTTGGGATAAAACTCTTGATGGTGGTAAAGGTGGTTTCCTAACTGGTGAATTGCTATATGCTAAGCTAGTTGAACAGATGGAAATCAACACTCCCTACCCTATTGTATTAGTAGAGGAAACATCTAATAGCCCAACATTGTTTGAGCCTTACTCAACTGCTATATTCTCTGCATCCGATAAGGTAGAAGTAATGGGTACTAAGTTCCCCGTAAAGATTACTTATCAAGATAGTAAAGGTAAAGTGGTTATTAGTACACCTAGTGGTGTATCTGAAAATAATGGTGTTACTATCGGTCTGCAAGGTACATCTTCTCTATCATATAATGCTAAGAACTTTGAAATCTATATGGGAGATGTAAACCAGACAGGTAAGAAGATGCTATTCCAACCTACTGATGATTGGTTGCCTGAAAATGAATTTACATTAAAGGCTGACGTAGTAGACTCTGCTCACGTTAATAATGTAGTAATTGGTCAGATTGTTAATGGTAGAGCTACAAATTCTGCTGGACAATCCATTACCCCATTTGGAGCTACACCACCTATGTCATTAGGTAATGATGTTTGGGGAGGAGATGCTGATAAGGCTAACTCAATTAGAGGTAAAATTAAACATACCTCTGAAGGTTTCCCAGTTCTTCTGTTTATTAGATATGCACCTGATGCTGATGGAACTATTAAACAACCTAAATTCTGTGGTATCTATAACTTTAACTTAGGTAGGTATGCCTTCTTTAATCTTGGATTGAAGTTACTTACTGACTACACTAAGATAAACCAAGATGGACCAACATTAGTAACTGATTATACAGAGAACATTGATAGATGGAATACTGGAGTTAGCAACGGTGTATATTCTGTTGAAATTAACCAGAACTCTTCTGCACAAGGTGCATTCCAACAAGACGATATGAAGATTGTGCAGTTCATGGGTGATGTAATGTACACATCTAGGGATGAATCAATTGGTTATAATCAAGTACAGAAGTTCTATACTCAGATGGCTAATATGGCTCTTACTCGTATCCAGAAATATACAATGGATGATGCTGGGCAAACTCCAACTAAACCTATTCCTGGAGAGTTCTATGATTTGGATAAGAATGCTTATTATAACTTTAGTGCTTGTGACCAGCATCTGAACTGGGATAATGCTTGTGCTTATTTTATGATTGCATTACTATTTGGTTGTGTAGACTCTATGTGTAAGAACTTAACTATTCGTAGTTGGGGTACTGATGTATGGTATTGTTGCTTCTATGATATGGATACAGCATTTGGTTTGAACAATGCTGGACAAGATATTGTAGAATATTGGGCACATCTACATAGATGGTATAATATCTCTTCACAGGATACTGGTATTACTCAATATACACAGGAGAAGAATTATGTATCTACTGATAGTTATAAACAATTCTTTGCATCTTGGTGGAATAGAATTTGGGAAGTATTAGAGAACTTAGCTGGTATAGATAGTGGTAGTACTGAGAACAGAACCAGCTTGGAATCATTATATGTGAATCTAAGAACTAACCTACTCCCAGACCCTGATAAGTTCATTAAGGATTACTATCAGTCATATACTGAGAAGACAGGTTCTATTATGTTTAATTATGATTACAAGATTAAATATCTTGCTATATCTAAAACATATGACCCAAACACAGGTAAATATGAGGATAGTACTGACTTTAGCCAATTAAAGTTCTTACATGGTAATCGTGTAATGCACGTTAAGGATTGGTTTAGAAAGAGAATAATGTTCTTAGATGGTGTGTACGGTTATAAGGATAATACTAACTTGCTACCAGCTACTATTGAATCTCCTATTACTGGTCTATGGGCTTCTAATAAAGCTACTGGTTCAGCTACTGAGGTTAGGTTCAGTACAGATATTACAGCAAGTAGCCAAATATTATATCATTATTCACATGATAAAACTACTGGTGCTTTCTGGATTAGTGAAACTCCTACTTCAGTTATCTTACCTATGCCTACTGGTGAAACAGTGGTGTATATGTATGCTAACAAGTACATTACTGACTTTACTAAGTTTAAGAGTTACCCTTGGACAGGTTTGGACAATATTAACCTACCTATGTTACAAGAGTTAGATTTAAGTGGACTAAGTAATGTGGATGCTGCTTATTTCTTCCAGGGTGGAGTATATAATGAGGCTAATGATATAGGTTTGAAGAATATTAAGAAGTTGAATCTAAGTAAGGTGAGACTTATTGGTTCTACTGCTTCTGCATATACGTTAGACCTGAGCGGTTGTCGTAAAATTCAGGAACTTGATGTATCATACTCTTCTATTACTAAGATTACATTCCCAACATCTGCTGTGTTGAAGACATTAAATATGTCTGGAACAGATATTACTAATCTGAAGTTAGAGAACCAATCTTTCCTTGAGTCATTACTTATTGATGGTTGTTTAAAGCTAACTTCAATAGAAATTAATAACTGCGGTGCATTAAGAACTCTGAACATACCACCTAATGTGAGAACGGTAACTATTAGGAACTGTGAGAAGATGGAAACCATTCAGATTCCGTATTCTTCAGTTAATAACTCTATCAGTCCGTTGGCTCAGGTTACTATTGATAACTGCCCTGGTATGAAGGAATTTAGTATTCCTGGTCAGAATAACCCTACTCTAAAGTTAGAGTTAACAGGTGCTTGGAATCTTGAGGTTCTAGACCTAAGCTATACTAAGACTAGTGATATTATACTTGCATCTTTATATGTTAATGGTAAACCTAACTTCTCTAGCCTAAAAAGACTAGTTATTTCTAATACATCATTATCTACATTAAAGTATAATGATAGAACTCCAGAGTATTTAGACTTAACTGCTTTCCCAGACTTGGAAAGCATCAAGGCTATTAGCTGTAAACAATTAGTAGAGGTCAGATGTAAGAATGATAGGACAAATCCTATAGAAATACCAAGAGGTGCATTTAGAGATTGTATTTCATTACAGAGAGTAATCGGACACCTATCTCTTCAGGGTGGTGAGATATTTAGAGGATGTAGTCAGTTCTATCTAAATCCAGATAGTGTGTATACTCAATATGGTACTGATGTCTTCCTTGAAGGAAATAACGTTACCAATGTATCATTTGGAGAAGAATTAACTGATGCCTACTTCTTATTTGAAGGATGTGCTAGAATATCCTATAATGACTTTAAATACTTAATGGTTAGATTAACTGATAGGGTTGTTTCATTAGAAGGTATGTTCAAAGGTTGTTCAAATGTTACTGGTGATATTTGGTATGACTTATTTAGACTGTGCCCTAATGTAAACAGCATCAAGGAAGCATTTAGGGGAACAAGCCTAACTGGACCATTCTTCTCTAGGACATCTGATTACAGTACATCTAAGGATTCTACTTGGGGAGTATTAGACTTCTTACCTAAGCTTACTGATGCAGAAGCTGCATTTGATAGCACTAGCTTAGAGTGGATAGACAACAATGTGTTTGCCCCAGCTAATGGTAAGTATAGTCCTCTAGTAAAGATTGACTATATGTTTAGAAACTGTCAACAGTTGAGAAGCTGTGCTAATACAAGAGCAGCTGTACCTACAGATGGATTACTAAGTTCTAAGACATTCTTTACAAACCTAAGAAATCTAGTAAGCCCTTATCCAAAAGGTGTATTCACTGGATGTAGTTGGGTTAGAATGACTGTAGATTCAGATAGTAATGGTAATACCTATCTATTCCATACAATTAATAAGGTTGCTCAATCCTTAATTCTAACAGATTCTTTATACTCTGGTATTAAGTTAGTTGGAAAGATTGGACCTAATGTGTTTGGAGGTATAAGTCAAACTATCAATGACGGAGGTATTACATGGTACATTCCAACATTTAGCTCTATCCAATATCCATTCCAATACAGTGGTGGAGAAGCATTAGTAAATCTATCAGAGATGGGAAATATGTTCCAAGGCATTAGCGGAACATTAAGACAGGCTATAGGTATACTTACTGGACTTAAATGTTCTGATGAAGCTGGTGCTCAGAGTATTCCTGTTAATATATTCAAGAATTGTAAAATATTGAATAGTATTGAGGGATTCTTTAAAGGAATAGACCTAAACAACGATGGTAAGATATATCAATTCCCACCTGCTGGTATGTTTGATGATTGCATTAGTTTAACTAGCATCAAGAGTCTATTTAGTGGATGCTACAATCTTAAATTAAAACTAGTGGGAGAAGGCTTTAAGAACTGTCCTTTACAAGATGTGTCATTTGCCTTTGAAAATAGTGGTACTTTCGGATATATTCCTTACAGATTATTCTTTATGAGCCAAGACAACTCAGATGGCTCTAAGTCTATTAGACATAGCATAACTAATATGGCTGGAGTATTTAAGGGATGTTGGTGTCTAGGTTATGATGAAACCAGAACTATTGACATAGGTTCAGAGTTAATTCTTAATAGTACATGGACAACTTGGGATGACCATATTATTAAGAACGCTGGTAACAGAGTAACATTTAAACTTGATGTCAGCAACATGAAGAAGTCATATAACTATGATAGGAACGAAGATACTTCAAGTCCTGACTATAATCCAGGAGAACAAGCATTTGATGTTTGGTATCTTGATGGTTATGGATGGGAAGGTGCTTCTAGTACTGAGAGTGGTTTAGCTGATGTTAAGTCAAGACTTACTGAGAAATACTTTAAGTATGATACTCAACAAAAGACTGCTATTAGCCAGGCAGGTAATGGTCGTGCTGAGATTGGATATCAGAATTACATGATTCCTACTGACCTGTTCAGGTATTGTCATGCTGACTGTACATTGGAAGATTCTATGATTGATTTCAACTATCCAGAGCAAGTTAGGAAGTTCTTGCCTGATTCTGGAGATTGGACTATAGAACAAACTGGTAAATGGGATGGCATGATAGGTAGAATACCATGTAAGCTGTTTGAAGCACTTGTAGATACACCAAAGCTGCTTGGAGTGTTTAGAACTACAAGATTCTGTGCTTTCGTAAATCTACAAGGAGATACGTTCACTAGAGGTATCAAATACCCACCAGACCTGTTTAAATATAATACTAGATTGGAAGATATTACAGGTATGTTTTCACAGACAATCTTAGAAGTTGGTGTTGATGTAAATAGTGACCTATTTGCTAATAATCCTAACCTAAAAGTTATTACTGAATTGTGGGCTAATTGTAAGTTTGATAAGAGGGCGTATAATGCTGCTGGAACTCAGGAGATATATCCTCAAATTGATTTCGCCAACATATTTAAGAATAGCAATAGAATTGTTAATGCTTCTAGCTTATTTGCTGTATCAACTGCAAGTACAGAGGAAGACAGTAATTACGGTTTACTTTTAATTACTGAAGACCTACTGAAGACTTGCTACAATATTAATGACATTAGTAGTATGTTCTACCATTGTACTAAGTTACAAGGTGCAGTACCTACGTTCACCTCTGCAACCTATCCTGTGTTAAATATTGTATCTGGATACTTAACTGGAGTTAAGAAGAGTAACATTACCAATGCTGACCAATTAGAGTCTAGATTAGTACCTGCTGAATGGCTATAACCAATTATATAAGCTAGTTATATCATAGAAATGATTTTTAAATATTTTAATACAATTATTTTGTAGTTAACAATATTTCTTTGGTATGACCTTTAAGAATCATTAACTTTGCACTATGAAAATTAAGAAAGCGCGCTTTAGAGATTGGGATTAAAAACACACACAAACACTTATGAAAGTAAAAATTACTCCAATAGGAGAAAGTAGCCAAATAATTGAATTTAATGTATCGTTACCATGCGGGGCAAGAGCATCTGTAGCCCCAGTGTCTACATTAGCAATTACACAAAGATGGGCTAAGGTGATTAATACAGCTACAACAGGTGCAGCTTCATACTTACAAATTACTAAGTTTGATATTATTCACAATACACTGATTGTAAGGGTAATGTAAGAGTAGCTACAGAGGAAACATCTACAATAATAGCTTCTCCAGCTACAAGTGAAACTACACTTGTGCCAGAAGTTAATAAGGTAATTGATGTAATAATTCCAAATGGAGTTAGTATAGTAAATCAAACTATCTTAGATGAGTTACCAACATCATTACCAGTTAAAGGTAATTGTGCATACTCAGTATTTGAGATTCAGCTACAGTTACTCCATCAGCATAATAATGTATTATGAGCTTATTTGGTCAACCTTTCGGTACTAACTATACTGATTTACAAAACCAATATATGCAGCAACTACAAGTGATGCAACAAGCTCAGCAGGCACAACAAAAGACTCAACCTATCCTTGATGAAATAAACAGGGAGGTTGGGTCATTGTCTGTTGATGAGCAAAATGTATTGGCTAAAACTCAGGAATATCAGATGGCTAAACAAACCTATGAAGCAGGATTTATGTCTTTCTTAGGTACTAAGTTTAGTGCAGAATACGTAAATTCTCCAGACGGTAAAGTAGCTGCTGAGAATTTATTGGCTACTATTAGAAAAAGTAAAGAGTATATACAATCACAGATAAAGGCTAAAGAAGAGAAGGTCAATACATTATTAGAACTAATGGAGAGTGACCCAGAGATGAAAAAGAGATTTGATGAACTCATGATGAATAAAACAGCTAAATAATGAGTGATAAAGAATTGATATTTCAAGCAGCAAACACATTCACTAAAAACTTGGTAAGTAACTTATTTGGTATAAACACAATAGGCACTGATGCTCTCATAACTTACGTAGTTAATAATATGGAGGACAAGTATGGAATGTATTTGGAACCATTCCTTGATAAGGGTGGTAATTTAAATATAGATTTATTTGGAAATGCGCTACGTGACGTTATGAAAACTCGTGCTAAAAATGGTTATGTCGTTAAGCTATTTGGGAAACCAATCAAGTTTGGAGAGGCTGACATTGATGAGTTCGAGAGAATATTTAAAACGTTGAAAGCGAACAATGGACAACATTAGAACAGAGTCATTCTTAGGAGGTGACAAAGTAATAGTTGGCAATAAGTACACTGATTTAGTACTAGAAACTCTTGGAAAGGTTTATATCAAAACTGGCAACAGTTCAAGGGTTCTTAGTGATGTGTTAGCATTACTTGACAAGGTTACTGAGTCAGAAATCAAGAGTCAAACTATCATAGTTGGGAGCTTACTTGAGATGGAGCAAATGGAGTATCCTGGTGATGGATTCTTCGTTTACAATACACTTACTACTACACTATATATTTCTTATGATGAGAGATATATAGCCCTAATTGAAGCGGCAGAAGGTGCTGGTGATGGGTATGTAAGGCGTAAGGGAGACACGATGACAGGTCAATTGGAAATCAATACTGTCGGACCTCCTTTAATAGTGGCTTCTTCTAAGTTAGTTAACAACCTTAATGCTGAGTTTATAGGTGGCTATGCCGCTGACGATTTGGCTAAGAAAAGAGTAGATGAATACATCACAGGTAATTGGACATTTAAGGGTAAAGGTGTATCAGAGAATAACTGGACATTTAACCAGAATGTTCGTATGTATGGCGATTTAGTAACAAGCGGAAGTCTTACTTCTCCAGAATTTGCATCAGGGTTTGGTGGTTATGGATGGAGATTGGACGCTGATACTAATACATTAACTGTGGATTATCTTGTAGTTCGTAAGGCTATGAGAGTGTATGAGATGGTTATTAATAAGATTAGTGCAACCAATGGTAGCCTTTGGGTTAGTAACTCAAGTAAGTGTACAGCTGCATATCAGCCTAAAATTATAACTCAGAATGATTTATCTGGGATTGGTACATGGGGAACTGAGGATGCCAAAAGTAATCTTGAGAAATTAATGCCATCTAATAATTATTTCTTATTTAACGATTTAAAGAGTAATTATACTGTAACTGAAACCTTCACTACGGAATTAGCTAATGCTAGTGGTAGTTATACTGCTAAATCTTTCGTGGACTATAGCTTTATAATCTATATAAAAGACATTACCGTAGTAATAAATAGTCCCCTATTTAAAGGCACGAGTAGCTTATATGATTTGAATGTTTTAGACAAGTCATGGGAAGAATACAGTGCTAGTAATCCAGGCTCTGGAATAACTGAGAAGGAATTTAATACTTATAAAGGCAACATCAAAGTAATATTTATTACTAAGTCAAGAGAAGTAACTGAATGGGACACAGAGGGAGAAGGACCTCTTGCAGGAACAGTTCCTAAAAAGTGGGCAAACATAGACACCTTTAATAAAAGAACTAAGTTTTTTATGGTTCCTAAGAGTAGAGAGGTGAACTATAAAAAGGATGGAAAGACATCTAGTGATGGTTCCAATTTATACTGTGTCTATCCCTATTATAAGTACTTTGGACTTGAAGGGTCAAGTTCTAAGCTACCCTCAGTATCTAATATATGGATAGTAGAATGTAAGAATGAAGACTATCCTTATTTTAAGCCAGGAGATATAATTAGATGTCAGAAGTATAATAATGGAAACATTAAATATTACGATGCCATAGTTACCTCTCAGGTGGATTCTTATACTTATATAATGCAGAAGGCTCTATCAGTATTTGATGTTTATACAGAGTATCACTATGATGATGAAGGTAAGCTTACTGACTTTGAGCAGAGCTATAATGACACTCAGTATAATAAGACTGAAACATTGTACAACTCGAATACTAATGAGTATGAACCTGCAAGAACAACTGATAATGGTAATGCTACTGCAAAAGAGGATAGACTTGATGATATAGCTAAGGATGATGATATGGTTCAGATGGGTAATATCTATAACATTGAAAGGCAGAATGCTGTTTATATTACCTCTACTGATGATTGTGGTCCTTATATAGATGTATTGTCAGGACTTAATAGACCTGACTATTCTGCGTTGTACATTACACCTACATGGGCTACTAAGAAAGCCAATATTAAGAAGAAAGGTGATATATATGTTAGAGAAAGTGCCAGTGATTTCTATTATCAAACAGTGAATCCAGGTAGTGTAAACCCCGATAATTTCGGAGGCACTATTGATAAGAAGCACCCATTAATCTTCTTATGGACTAAGGACTCTAATTTAGTTCTTATAAATGATGGAGAAAATACCCAAATCACACAAGATATTCTTAATAACCCAGCTGAATATGGCTACTTCTTAACCGAAGTTCCTACTATAGATTCTGCAATAGTACTTAGGGATAAAGAGTATAAGTGTACATACACTAAGATTACTAGAGTAAGACTTGGTAACTTATCTGGAATACGTAACGAAATCTTTGGAACTAAGCAACCTTACGGATATGGTCTGTATGGTGAGAATGTATTCTTAACTGGAGAGTTCTACCTTAATAATGGTACTTCAGTTATTGATTTCTCAGAAGAGAGTGTGTTACTTAAGTTTAGAAATGCTGGGTTAGAGATTAGAGATGTTGTAAACGCAGATGGAACTATTGACCAAGTTCCAGCTCTAAATCTAGAGGGAGAACCTATCTTGGATGAGAATGGTAATCCTACATACAGAAATAAGACTGAAATCTATATGAATGCAGACCAGTTTGTGTTTAGTATTGCGGGTAATCCAGCTATGAAGCTGAGTGGGCTATTTAGTACAGATGGTAAATTTCAAAATGCTTTATTGGATATAAATGGTTGGATTAGAGCTAATGGTATAGAAGTTGGTACAGGTAACGGGTCAGACTTTACTGCCAACTTTAGAGTAACACAAAATGGTAATGTATGGGCATACGATTGTTATCTTAGGAATGTTACGGCAACAGATATCTACTGTCATAACATTACAGCGTATGATGGACAAATTGGAGGGTTTGCCCTAAATAAGGATGGTAGTAATAAATTAGAATGGAAAGATTATGATAAGTCAATAGAGTTAGGTTGGGCACACGTTGGAGGTTGGTACGGAGGATGGGATGCTTGTTTGAAAATAAATGCAGGATTTTTTGCTATGCCCATAATGGTATTTAACAGTTTTGGTACTGGTATATTTTCCTCTACAAACTCAGAAACATCAGCTAGATACCCTAGTGCATCAGTAAAATATTCTGGATGGTTTGATGGAAACATTCATTGCACTAAGGGTGTATCTGCTTCTGGATTTTACATATGCACTGGTTATGACGATGATGGGAATCCAGTAACAGAACCAGTGATTTCTGACTCTTGGGTAAAGTTTGATACTCCAGGAAGACCAAAGGGATACCATGTACATATTGTAAAAGGATTAATTACAGCGTTAGACCCATTATAAAAAATAAGAAATGAATATCGAATTAAATGTGAAGGACAGGTTAGTGGTTATATCAATGTTAAAGCCCACAGGGTCTCTACAAGACATGGTTGTGGCATTTGATATTGTAAAGAAACTTAGATTTACTGAAGAGGAAAAGAGAGAGATTGGTTACAGAGAAGAGGGTGGAAAAATTATGTGGGATTATAGTGCAGAAAGGTCGAGAGAATTCCAATTAACCTACGACGAGATAAAAATCATAAAAGAGGCTGTAAACACTCTAGATGAGGAAAAGAAAATAGACTTTAATAATCTAGAAACCTGTCTAAAATTTAGTAAACTATGATAATTCTATTGGATGCAGGTCATGGAGAGTCTACACCTGGAAAAAGAAGTCCAGACGGAAGGCTTAGAGAGTATAAATACTGTAGAGAGATTGCTAACGAAGTAAAGAAACAATTAATGGATAAAGGTTTCGATGTAGAATTGGTAGTTACAGATGATACTGATGTACCACTGATGCAGAGATGCCGAATAGTAAACCAATACTGTGATAAACATGGAAAAGCTAATACTGTATTGGTGTCGATTCACTGTAATGCTGCTGGTAGCGGGGCAGATTGGATGAATGCTAAAGGCTGGAGTGTATTTGTCTCCAACAATGGCTCAAGTAAGAGTAAGAAACTGGCAGAGTGCTTGTTCGAAGCAGCACGTAAAGAGGGTTTAGCACTAAGGAAATATTCACAAACACAAGTATATTGGAAACAGAATTTAGCTATATGCAGGGAGACTAAGTGCCCAGCAGTTTTAACTGAGAATCTGTTTCAAGATAATAAAGAGGACGTAGAATATCTACTATCAGATGAAGGTAGAGCAACTATAGCTCGCCTACACGTAGAGGGTATATTGGATTACATCAAGGCAATACAGGGATAATAACTAAGGGTGTCCTTAAATATTAAGGAATTTCAATCTTTCATTTTGGGACACCCTAAAAATTCCTTAATTTTGCAAATAACTTTAAAAGGGAATAATATGAGTATGAAATTAGAGGATTTAGACATTGACGATGTAGGATTAGACGAAGACGTAACCCCTCAAGAAGAGTTCGATGAAGAGACCTATGAAAAGCCCTGGCTTGATGGTTCTGTACCTCAAGACCCAGAGCCTGATAATGGTGAACCTTCAGAGGATGATGACCTCATCTCTAGTCTACTAAAAGATAAAGGAATCAATCCTAAAGCAATCAAGTTTGAGAACGAGGCAGGAGAGATTGAGGAGAAGAGTTTTGATGAGCTTTCAAGAGAGGAACAGTTACAAATCCTAAACTATGATGAGTCAAATGACGATTATGGGTTAGGAGAGGATGAGATTTCTCTTATTAATGAGCTTAGAGAAAATAATCTAAACGTAGAGGAATATAAGAAATATATTGCTCAGCAAGCCATTCAAGACTACTTAGCTAATAACCAAGAAGACACTCCTGTGTATGAGGTTGATTCTATTCCAGATGATGAACTGTATCTTATAGATTTAAAAGCTAAAATCCCAGAACTTACTGATGAAGATGCTGCTGCTGAGTTAGAATTGGCTAAGCAGAATGAGACTCTATATCAGAAAAAGGTTCAAGGTATCCGCAACGAATATAAGAAGAAAGAAGAGTTGCTAGCTCAACAAGAGGAAGAAGAACAAAGATTAGCTGCTGAAAAAGCTGCTCAAGAGTTCGAAGATACTATTGTAGCTGCAATTCAAGAGAATGATACCATTGATTTGGGTGAGTCCTCACTAACCTTGTCTGAGGACGATATGAATGAAATTGCTAGCTTTATCTTAGATTCAGATGTTACAGGAGTGAGACACATCGCTAAAGCGTTGAATGACCCTAAAACCTTAGTGGGAATGGTTTGGTATGCACTGAAGGGACAAGAGGCATTTAGTCAAATTACTGATTATTACAAACAGAAGATTACAGAAGCATCCAAATACAATTATAATAAGGGATTTGAAGATGCTAAGGGTGGTAAAGCCCCTAATGCAGCTAAGACAGTAGTCAAGAAACCAGCAGGTGGTCCTGCTAAAAAAGTATTAACAATCGATGATTTAGATTAAAATTTAAATTATAAAGTATGATAGTAGCAAATTTCGTAACCAATCGCCCTACAATGGGCGAAACTAGAACTTATGAAGATTTCTATAAGTTCTTAGGCACAAAACCAACTAGACTTGGTATAGTTTCAAGACTCTACCCTAACTTAACTGCTTCTTACTTAACAGAATCTCTAAGAAATATCTTCTACATGGATTCTAAATCAAATAGCAAGTACAGAAGCATTGATAGTATGTACTTCGAGTGGGAAGTTGAAACTAACTACATTAAGAGAGTTGAGTTCGCAGATGTTCCAGCAACTAATGGTGAAGGTGGTACAACCATCGTAATGGCGTTCAAAGAGAACTATTACCAGAAGTATGACATTTTCAAGATTGACAAGACTATGCAGCAATGCCAAGTTATCTCTAGACCTACAAGAGTTGCAGATAACTATTGGACAGTTGAGGTAAGACTAATTGATAACGACTATTCTTCAATCCTAGACTTAGACGGATGCCAAATTGGTGACACTACTCGTTTCCAATCTAACGCTATGCCTGAAGCACATGAAGAGGGATATGCTAAGTATCAATCTAACATTGAAAGACACAGAGGTTACATCACTACACACCGTGTTGATGATAGCTATACTTCTCTATTCAAGCCACTTGAGCAAACATTCATCAGCATTGGTAAGGGTGAAGGCAATGGTGCTGTAAAAGAGACAATGTATAAGATGGATACTCTTGAGAAGAATCTATTAAGAAACTTCTTGGAAGTTCGTAATCAAGGTCTATTATTCAATAAGACTAACGTAGATAAGAACGGTAAACCAACAATCTCTGACCCTGACACTGGTCGTCCAATCTATATTGGTGACGGTATCATCCCACAAATCGAGAGATTTGCATCTAAGTACGTATATAACAAACTTACTCCAGAAGCATTCACTACTGCTATGGCTATGATGAATGAAAAGAGTGAGAACCCAACAGGTAACAAGTACGTATTTATCTGCAACGAAAAGATGTGGAATGACATTCAGAGCTGTCTATCAGAGTGGCTTGCTAGATTCAAAACTTGTGGAACTTATCTATGGTCTAAGAAAGCTAATGGATATGTAGACGTTGGTGCTACATTCAATAGCTACGAAATCGGTGGTAACACTATTTCTTTCAAGGTAGACAGAACATTCTCTCGTGAATGGGGTTCTGAAAAGGGCTTTGGTCTAATGCTTGACCTTACTGCTGATAAGACTAGCGGTGAACCAGCTATCCAAATGTTCACATTAAAGGGTGGTGACTTCATTACTAACAAGTATCCTGGTGTGGGTGGTTTAGATGGTCTAAGCTCTGGTATTGTTTCAAGTACTACAGCTGCATCTAAGGTAATCAACTGGGGTTATTCTGGTGTTGGAGTATTCTCTCCATACAGAAGCTTCATTATGAAAGAAGCATAATAAAAATATATAATCAAGATGTGTTGGGAGGGGCTAATCTATAGTCCCTCTCATACTCATTATAAAGATGATGTATGATATACAATAAAAATACGAATTAATATGGCTGATGTTTTAGACGATATAATTATTTTAAGAAGTGTGTTCGGTAAAGTTGGGCAGAAATACTTCATGAATCCTGTTAGAGACCCGAAGACTGGTAGATTTCCTGATTGTGTTAGACCAGTAGATAGTAAGGGTGATATGATTATCTCTGATAAGGATAGAAATGAAGGTAAACCACTTATTCCTGAGAATAAAGTATTCATTATAGAAGATGGTACTACATTCAATCTAAATGATGAATGGCAGGCTGCTGAGTGGCACTCAATACAACATTGTCCTCTCATTGCTCTATCAAGAGATGCGAGAGACTCTAAAGGAAATTTACTAATTGATGGTGAAATAGCTGAGGGTAAGGCTCGTGCTCGTTATGGTACAGCTGAACTATATGTAGAAAGACCTGGATATGATACTGCTAAGAGAATCTCTAAGAAGAAACTTATCCACGATGCTGACTCCTACATCTACGGAGACCCTAAAGGTGCAGAAGGTAGAGCACTTAAAGCTAGATTGCTTGGTAAGAATATGCGTAATGCACCAGACGCAGACATTACAGACTACTTACTTGAAATTTCACATAAATCTCCAGAGAAGATTATTGACCTGTACACAGGTGGTGATATTAATCTGAGATTGATGTTTATTGACGCTAAAGACAAAAACGTCATATATGTTAAGAACAAGGTTTATCTATATGGTGATAGCATTGTACTAGGTGCAACTGATGATGCAGTTATCACATGGATGAAGAACCCTACTAACAGTAAGGTACTTGAACTTATCAAGAGAGATACTTATCCTGATATGTACTTAGAAGAAGGTACATCAAAGAAATAACATTACCTAAATGACAGCAAAACAAGTGTACCGTGGAGCACTAGTTGAAATGAATAAGACTGCTGCTCCTAGTATTTTACTTGAGGACTTTAACTACTTATTAAATAAGGCTATATACCAATACATTAATAAGAAGTATAACATTTATGATGTAAATCAACAATCAACTGATGACATTAGAGTTTTAAAATCTACTGCCATCCTCCAGCCTACTCTGGCTACAAACACATACGCTGCTGTTAGTTCCCAAACTAACTCATTGTATGGTGCTGTTTATGAAGTAAATCTGCCATTAGACTATTTACATATTTTGAATTGTGTATGCAATTTCAAGGTAGTAAAGACTTATGAGTGTTATGATGCTGGTACTTATGTACAAATAGGTGCTAAGAGACTAACCTCAGATTTATGGTCTCAGATAATAAGGAACTTCTATATGCAACCCTCTTATAGAAATCCTTATTACTTCATACACAACGTAAATAGTGCTACAACGATGCCTACTAATCCAGTTAGACTTACTGCTGGTGAGGGAAGTATATCAGCAAACACAACTATTCAACAAACTACTGGTACAGATGGCTCACTTCCAACAAAGATTACTATTGGAGGTAAATCAGTCGATTTAGTAGAACAGCCAGGAGTTAATAGGTATGGAAATCCATCTCAAGTTAGACTTGAAATTAGGTATGGCAAGGATTCTTCTGTATTTCAATTAACTGATATATTCGTTGATTACATTAAGACTCCTCAAAAAATTAGACTTACACAAGACCAGATAGAAATGGTTGAAGATACATCACAAGTCATGGAGTTTCCAGATTATGTGTGTCAAGAGATTATAAATGAACTGGCAAAGCTATTATTGGAGAACGCAGGTGACCCAAGGCTTCAAACTAATTTAGCAGTTAATCAGACTATTGCAAATCCAGTTCAGCAACAGTCACAATCAAAAAATTAATTAATTTATGTTTCAGTACACTAACACTATTGTATTAAACTCACTGAAAGATGTAACCACTGGTTTAGATAAGATTGTTAAAGGTTCTGACTACGTTGAAGTTAGACGTGTTAACAAGTACCTAAAGAGCAATGTAAGCGCAATGTACAAGAGAGCTGCTTCTGACCCAGTGATTGGTAAGGCAGAGTTTACTATTACTAACCCAGGCGTAGGCATCTATAGGTTGAAGTTATACATGAGATTATCTGGAAGCCAAAACTCTTACTATGCTAATGACTTCGTATTCAAAGGTAAGCCTTTTGTTTATGAGTTCAGAATTACTTCTGCAAGCACAAAAGCTGCTGATGTAGCAAAGGAAATTAAGAGGGTTATTGACAAGATTCAGGCTTTCTATGGCGACAAGTATATTAAAGTTGAGACATCTGACGCTAAACTAACAATTCACGGAGTCGACGAGTATCAACTATTCACTGAAGCTAAGATTCAAAAACTTAACACAGCAGCTAACAACCCACTTACTAATGAAGTATTTGAGGATGTTATTAAAGGTACAATCACTAAGAGTGTAGAAGGATTCGGTACTTATACTCATATCCTTAAAGACCTTAGATTACCTACTATCGAAGCTAGAAAGTTCGAGGCTGTTAATCAAGAAGAGCTTCCTGTTCCAGGAGCTAAGTACAACCAGTACATCATTGAGTACAAGGTTGATAGAGGTCTTTTCGGTGGTGCAGCTGTAGGTCAGCAAGTAACATCAAAGACTACTCACGTATTCTATGTACTAGATTCATTAGCAACTAAATTTGAGACTGCTCTGAAAGTTCTTGGTACTATTACAGAAATCAAGAAACCAGGTGCAGAGAACGCTCCAGTAGCTTAATATAGACTACTAATACGAAGGCGAGGGCAAATTAAGCCTTCGCCTTTTTTATTTTGTATTTATGGGATATTATTTTAAATTAGCATCTGCAATCTATAACGATATAGTATCTGGACTTAGGGGATATACCACTTCCAATACATTATCAATAGAACAATTAGAAGATGACATTGTAGATGAAAGACTTCAAATCATTAAGGAATATTCCATGAAGGGACTTATTCCTAAAAGGGATTTATTAATGTCTATAAACTGTATAAATGTTGATTGTAAGGATATAGAGAACTGTACGTGTGGAAATAAAGCGGATGGGACTCCTACATTCCATTTTGAAATACCACAACTAATAACCGAATTTGATGGCGGAATTGAATATATTGGTTCTGTGGATAAAGGTCAGCCGTTTATATGGTATGTAAGTCCTACTGTGATGCAATATCATAAATATAGGAAGAGGGCTAAGAACAAGCCTTATGTATATGTGGATGTGACTCCAAATGCTAACAATATGTATGACTGCTGGATATTCAATCTTCCTGTTATTAAGCAAGTATCTGTAGTTGGCATATTTAAAGACCCAAGACAGTTACAAACATACGGATGTTGTTCAGCATTAGACATTAATAATATGACTTTCATTGATGCAGAAATAAAGAAGAGATTGACAGAGAAGAAGCTACGTTATTACAGACAATTAGCTGCTCCAATATTACCTAATGACCAAACTCCTAAATAATGGAAAATTTTCAATCAGCATATGCTCAGGCTAACCTATTATATGGAATAGAATTAGCTCCAGAAGAGTTCGAAGAAATAGGTCTGATTGCCTGGAATAAAATAGGTAATAGACAAACTAAATTATATAGATATAGATGTAAGATAGATTGCGAGACACTTACTGTTACTCTACCTTGTAATTGTGACTTTGTAGAGGCTGTAACATATGATTTTGAGGATTGGAAATATACTACTAACGATACAGTTAATGGAGATTACCAATCACAATTTATTGAGAATTATATAGAAGGACGGAAGCTATACAGTAATCCTTTATATATTAGTGGTAAGTTGGCAAAGTATGAAAGAGTAAATGATACTCTTTATTTTGATAAGGATTATGGTTCTGTTAATATACTATATAAGGGAATACTACTAGACGATGATGGTCTTCCCTATTTAAATGAAAAAGAGAAAGATGCAATAGCTTGCTATTGTGCTTACACTAAGAGATTTAAAGAGGGATGGATTACACATAGTCAGAATATGCTACAGGAGGCACAACTTCTTGAGCAAAGATGGTATAAACTATGTGATGCTGCTAGAGTTCCAATGTACATTAATCAGAATGATATGAATGAAATCCTAGATGCTAAGACCAGCTGGAATAGGAAGATATTTAATAAAACTTGGAAATTTGGAAAGTAATGAATTATGCTACAGGATACGCCATGAATATAGATGAATTGTTTATCTCATTTCCTACTAAGAAGATGAAGATGACATCAAAGGCGTGTGAGGAATTAATAGGTAATAGGCACAAGGAAGTTATCGCTAAGAAGATATTTAAGAGTGCCTTAAATATGGTTTTAGAAGATATAATTGAAAATAATGCTACATTTATTCTCCCAACTCGGTCTAAGAGAGCTGAACTAAAAATGAAGAGATTTGAAAGGGATGAGTTCTCTAAGGCAAGAAGAAACGGTAAGTGGGCTAAAGTAGATTTCCTAGCATCTAATTTCTGTGCATACCAGATGGTATTTCACTTCCAATCTAAGGGGGTTATGAGAGAAAAACTAATATATCTTGACCCTGAGCGTAGAGATAGAGTGTTAGAATATACTAATCAAGGTAAACAATATTATTAATGCTTAAACGTGTCAATGATTATTTACCCGACCTAATAGCCCAATTTCCCACTGTACCTCCAGAAGATGTTAAACGAGCTGTTGAGTATGGATGGAGAATGCTATACTATTACAATCTTAGAGGATGTGATACTCTTATTAGTAGTACTAAGTACAGATACTGGTTCTACTGCGGACAGCTTACACGTGATTCTATAAAACACTACAACTACTATAGAAGAATGTTAAGAAGAAAGCTAAGAGTATTATACTCTAAGAAAGTTACAGAGTGGGACGGATATTATTATATAGGATTGACTGAGGAAGAATATGCTTCTGTTATTAAGTCAACCACTGGAAGAGGAAGAAAGAAGAAGAATTTCACATTCTATAATAAACTTGGAATGAAGGTCTTTGATGAGGCTAAGGTGTTCTATAGTTGGTCTAAATACATTGTAAGGTTTAGATATGTTACAGACATGGGATATACATTCTTTAAAGATAAAATGAAATGCAATGATTTAGAAATTGCATTAGTGAGAGATAATCCAAGTACGTTCAAGGACATACTTATTAGTAGTAACAACTATGAACTTATAAAATATGAGAAAAGAAGCAATTAATACCTTTGGTGAGGGTTTAATAATGGATTTACATCCATTAACTACTCCCAGCAATGTATTAACAAACTGCTTAAATGGTACTATAATAACATATAATGGTAATGAGTTTGTGTTACAGAATGATATGGGAAATGGAGAAGTTCATACAGCTTATCTTGATAAAGGATATGTGCCTGTAGGAATGAAGGAACATGGAGGTATTATTTACGTTGCAGCTCATAACCCAATTACAGGTAAGAGTCAAATAGGCTCATTCCCATCTCCCCAGCAATTGTATGAGGGAGAGGATTTAAACGTTACTCCGATTGAAGTTGAATTTTCTGATTTTATAACGATGAAGGGAAGTGTTCCTTATATAGAGTTAGAATATCAGAAGCAAAAACTATTCCAAGTTAATAACTCTGATGAAGTTAAGATATTTCATCCAGGAGATAGATTTGTAATAGTTACTAATGCGATAGACTCGGCTATTAAAGAGGCTATTAATAAGGGAGTAATTAAACTTAGATTGGGTGTTATAAATAGTAGCGGAAGCATTGATTATATAGATGAGAAGAATCTAAAGATATATAAGAATGGTCTATGGATTTATGAGAATAGTAACACCCCTATGGTGGATGTTATAAAATCCAAAGAGTTAGTACAGGTATTTAGTGCTAAGTCATCTGGAGCTTTAATATTAGTAGTTGAATTAAAGACTTTCGATACATTTAACCTCATTAGAAAATATTCATGTAATGATGAATCAAAGGTTATTAGTGTAGAATTTTCGGGAGAAACCACTGGAGTATTCAAAGGGACGACTAAGAATAATCCTGATGAAGTAGGATTAATTGAAGCTGACTCCTCTTCTGTTCAATCGACTATTGTTAAGAGTGGTAAAACAGGCAAAACTCAATACAAGATTATGCCAGCTTGCCCTTATGGAGTTCTTGAAAGGATGGCTAAAAGTGGTACTATTGACTTTGACGCCATTAGAACTAATTCGGAAGTACTAGGAGAGTGGCGTTTTTATGTTACTGATACATATCTAAAGATAGGTTGGGGATATGACTATTACAACCTTAATGAGGATTCTGATATAGAAAAGATAGAGTTTACATTTATAAGCCTTACTGATTCAACTAAGGCTGCACAAGCGGAGACACTGCCTGGTAACTATAAGTATGCAATCTCTAAGGAGTATTATAATGGAAGTTTCGAAGAAATCATTCCATTTGATGATAGTACAATACAGAAGAATTGGATTTATATAGTCAGAATTGACAGATATGTGGCTGGTGTTAAAAAAACTGTAGGATATAAACTAGTTTACACTGGAGGTTATTTCAATGAGTTTTATGAAGAAGTGCCAGACTTCAATACTGGTTTACCTAGTGGAAGTGCAAGGCAGAAGGTATTGCTAGAAGTTAAGAGTGAAGTAAATTCATCAGTAAAAAAGGTAGGAACTCCTTCTTTAACATTAAAGGCGGGAACAGCTACGTCACACTCTTCTATTACAAGAGTAAATACATCCCAATTTATTTCAGAAGTGCCCTCATTAGATACAGATGTATCAAACTATAAATATGAGGTGGGTAAGACTGGAACTTACGAAGTTAAAGTAACACCTGCAGCTGGATATGATTATGATAAGAAGATGTATGCTGGCACTCCCGATGCTAAGATTGTTGATAACTATTTTGGAACTACTCCAAGTGTGTCTACTTGTGATTTTGACCATTCAGAGGTAACAACCAATAACAACTCTACTCTAACTGCCAGTATATCAGACCCTACATCTAAAATAGCTACTAGGTTCTCTTGGACTAATAATCAGTTAGTAGGTCAGCTATCTACTACTAGATATATTTACTCAAACGCTGGAGCTGTAGCTTCTAAAACCTTTAGTCAGGAAGTACTTGACCAAGCATATAAGCCATCTATGGACTTAACTCAAAAGGAGAAGTTATTCTCATTTGGAGAAGAGAATGGTAATCTTAGATGTGTACTTGCTAGTGATAAGAATATGGAATATAACTGCTCTGTAACTGCTAGTGGCGCTGCTGTAGGTAGTGGTCAAAATAGTGGTGCTGGAGTTGATGATACAGGACTCCAAACTAGCTTATCAAACATGGGTAACGGTACTGTAGGTATATTCGGAGGTAAGGATGGAGACAGTGCTTCATTATGGTATAATGCTACAAGGAGGACATACAATGGCTGGAGTTGTAGTAAGAATGAGGTTGATGGAGGAGATAACTTCCTATTTGCGACATGGAAAGACACAAGCGGAGTTCATCATCCAGTTAATCTTGCTTCTAGACGTACTGAAAGTACTTCAACAAGTAGTAGAAACCTCATTAGGGTGGATAAGATGGTTAGATGCCTACTAAGTCAGCTGTTAATACTTCAGAAAGGAAACAGAACTGTTTATTTTGTAGGTCCAAATAATCTCGACTATGTATATCATGTAGCTTCTGATACTTTATGTACTATCAATATTAATATTCCGAATGGTGGTACTAATGTGGATGTAAATTTCTATTTGGGAGGTGATACTACTCCTATAGAAACTCACATGACAAGATGGATGGCTGCTGTAGAAGGGTTGAATAATTACCTACCTATATTTAATATCCATAAGAATCAGTCAATGTCTACCGTAGTTTCTATTGGTGATGATTTAGACTATTCTAAGGATGCTGACATTCTTAACTGTTACACTAACGCATACTCTGCATATACTATAACTTCTGATTCATTGTCTGGAGTAGATAAGGGCAAGATTTATATCGCTGATTCTAGTGTTGGTTATACAGTAAATGCAGACGGTAGTATAACATTCAACTCTATAAAGCCGAAAGCCTTATCAGTTAAGACTATGATTGACTGGACAGGTAGTACCTGGACGTTTGATAGGGCATTTAATGATATATTTGTCACTTCCTATGCATATGAGAACCTATCTGGAGAGATACCTGATGGTTACTATAATGAAATCTTAGTTAAGACGTTAGATACTCGTCTAGGAACTTGGAAGAAAGGTAAAGATAGTCATGCTCCAGATTTGGCAGTGAATGTTCTGAAGAGTAATAAATCTATATACACATAATATGAATTTCAAATCACTAAGTGGTAAGGTATTAGACCTTGACTTAGGATTGAATCAACTTCAACAAAAAGGAGCTTTAGTGTATGAGTATAATCCTTTAAGAGTACTCAGAACTAATGAAGATATAGTAGAAGATGGAGTAATTCTGTATCCAAAGGGTAGTTTAATTAACTTAGATACAGAATTACTTAGCTTCGACCTAAACCATCCTATTGATATTGTAACACAGCAATCTTATGATGGTTCAGTAAATCTTATCCTTAATGATGGAAGTAACTATCCTAAGCTAATAAACACAAGATTCTCATCTACAGGTATGAATACTTATCAGATTGTAGATAGAGAAGGAGATAATGACACCAATATATACGATATAGATTCCTTTGAGTCTGATATATCTCTTTATAAGAAAACTAATAACATAGCCAATCTTACATTTATGGGATTGAATACCAGTGGTAATTTAAGAGTTGGTAATTATGTGTTTTATTTTAAGTTATCAGATTCAGATGGGAATGAGACAGATTTTATAGCTGAGTCAGGCATAGTAACTTGCCATGTTGGTAATTTGAATGACCCATCCTCTATACAAGGTGGAATTAGAGATGAGAACAGTTATAAATCAGCTTCATTCTTGTTAACTAATATAGATTCATCTTATAATAATGTAGTAGTCTATTATACAAGGAGTACATCAGATATTGATGGAAATGAAATGACTACTTCATTCAAGATTATGAAACAGTTCGCTGTATATAACAATGTAGCTAAGATTAGTATTACTGGATTTGAAACAGTTCAGGCAGTTAGTATCAACGATATTAATGTGGCTTACAATGTGGTTAATAGTGCAGCTGCACAAACTACTTGTCAGAATATGTTATTCTTAGGTAATGTAGCTAATCCAGACATTGAATATAAGGAGCTTACTGACCTATCTCTACATTTTCTACCTGAATTGAACGTAGAGAATAATATAGGTAGGGTAGATAAGGACTATAAGGATGAATCAGGACAGTATGAATATTATAATGTGATGAACATCTATAATAGATTAGGATACTGGAATGATGAAATATATAGGCTGGGAGTAGTATATATCCTTAATGATTATACATTATCTCCAGTATTCAACATTAGAGGTGTTAGCAGATTAACTATACCTGGAGACCCAGATAGAATACCTTGGGAAGACTATCCTTTGTTTAAAGAAGGATTTGACCCTAATAGTACTACTAATATAACCGTTATCCAAGCAAATAGGGAATACATTCCTATCAATAAGGAAACAAGTAAGTTAGACAGCCAGAATGAGAACTCTAAGGGTGTAATCAAAATTAAGTATAATGGCAATCAATTAGCTGAGAGTGGTACAATTCCTATCGGATTTGACATTAAAATTAGTAAGGACGCTGTTAGAGAGCTGAAGAGATATACTAAAGGATTCTTCTTTGTAAGACAAAAGAGAATACCTACCACACTAGCCCAGGCTGTAACCATAGGATTAGAGAACACAAGTCATTTACCAGTTCTCCCATCTGGAAATGATAAGTATAGGATAGAGAGATTCTTGGACAATGATGGAGTTCTAACACATGACTTTGATAGAAGATGTGAAGACATTGAAAAGGATAATGTATTAGAAGGATATGCAGCTCTGTGTCCAGAATTTGAATTAAGACAGTCTTATTTTAATCAGCTATTTACTGGTACTCAGTTTGAGGTTAAGATGGCTAAGTCTCAGTTTAGTAAGAAGTACTTTGATAGAAGTGGTACACATTTCTACAATCTATCATATACTACTAATGATTCTACCCAAGATGAAACATACAACATTATGGCTATTGGTGATAATGTTAAAGCATTAAAGGGTAAGAAACAACTATTTAGTGCTAGAGCTGGAGAAGCAGAAGAAGCATGGAGAGTTTCTTACTACAACTACACTAATAAGTCTTCTAATGCAAGGAATCTATTAAGAGGTAGTTGGGGACCCTATATAGGCTTAGAGGGTTATAATACTAATAAGATGAGTCTTATTGATATTAAAATTCCTAACTATGAGGAAAACCTATTAGACACATACTTCGAAATTAGATATGAGGATTCCTCTGCTTTCTATGCAATCTGTAACAGAATGTTATGGGATGATTTGGATGAGGATGAGAATACTATGATAGCTAAAAATCTATTCAGGGGTGATTGTTATATAGGTAACTATACACACAGGATGTGTAGAAACTTCCAAGACTCATCAGCTCCTATCAATGATGACATTGTAGACCAAATGTCGTGGAAGGATAATTATACTATTGGAGATAGTGAGAAAAATGGTAAAATCAATAGAGGTGATGTTAATGCTATTAAGATGGGACACTGGGTTACTATAAAAGTATGTAGCAATGTCAATCTATCCATGAGAAGCATTGATATGTCTTATACTTCTGAGTTAGGACTTACTGGTAAAGCTAGAGGATTCTATCCATTACAAGCTATGTCAGTAACTGGAGAATCAAAAATACCTGAGTCATTTGTTACAAATGCTGGTATCAACAGCACAACATCTGATAAGTATTATTATGAACTACCTAATGTTCCAGCTATTAAGAATAAATTCCATATTAGAGTCATGTACTCTGACATTAATGTAAATGATTCATTCAAAAATGGATATAGAGTATTTAAGTTAACTCATTATAGGGATTATCCTCTAACCTATGGTAGTATTGTAAAGCTAGTTGAATGGTTTGGTAACATTATCTGTGTATTTGAACATGGTGTTGCTTTGATACCAGTCAATGAAAGAGCCGTTGCAGGGGAAGGTGCAGGCGGAAATATCTTCATAAACACCTCTAACGTGCTGCCAGAGAATCCAAAAATGCTCAGTGATACATTCGGTACTCAGTGGGGTGAAAGTGTCATAAAAACTCCCTATTACGTTTATGGAGTGGATACCGTTGGGAAGAAGATTTGGAGAACTAATGGACAAACCTTTGAAGTTATCTCGGATTTTAAGGTACAGAAGTTCCTAAATGATAATATCTCACTTACTGAGAAGGAAAAGACTCCTATTATTGGTATTAGGAATGTAAAAACACACTACAACAGGTTTAAGCAAGATGTAATGTTCACGTTCTATGATGATATTAATACATTAGAAGAGAATGTTTGGAACTTATGTTATAATGAAGTTATGCAAAAGTTTGTTACATTCTATTCATGGGTTCCATCATATTCTGAAAATATTGATAATATATTCTTTAGTTTTGACAGAGATACATCTAAGACCATTACTAAGCTAACTTCTAACTATCCTCTTATTGGTATGCAAGGAGGAGCAATAGTTGATAATGTACTAACAGTTGTAGATGGTAAGGCAAAACTGGGAAATCTTCAATTAAATCTAGATATTAGTGGTTCTAGTATTGAATATAGTATTGCTGATGATAGGGTTAGAAACAAGTTCTTTATTACCAATGGTAATCAAGTATCTGTTAATGCTAACTCTGTAGGAGATAGTAGATGGACAATACCTATCAAAGCTGTTGTTTATAATCAGGGAACTGACTTGGTTGAAGGTGAAGTTAAGAACATAGTAAAAACATTGTATTCCAATGTAACTGTAGTTACTAAGATGAGATATGATTTACTTACTACTTCATTCTGGAAACATGGTCAAGCTGGACTAATGACTACTAAGAAACCTATTAGTTCTTGCTACTGGTATGGAAAACAACATCCATTTGAGTTTGAATTTATTGTAGTTGATAATCCATCTGTACATAAAATCTTCAATAATCTGCAGATTATAAGCAATAAGACTCAACCTGAATCCTTCCATTTTGAAGTTGTCGGAGAAGTATATAACTTTGCCAACGATAAAAGGAATGCTTATTTTAGGCAAGAGGCTACTAAACATCTATACCAATACAATGGTGCAGATATAGTTTATAATCACGACTACTTGGATATTATACCCGAACAAAGAGACATATTATACAGTACTACTAAGTATAAAGATATGTCGATTATGTTCCCACTATTCTATTCAAGGGTAGATAGTCTGAATGAGATTGAAGACCACTATCAGTCTGTAACCTCAGCAGGTAGGGATTACCAATACATATCTGGTTCAGAAATTGTGCATGATAAACAACTAAATGAATTTAAGATAGCTACTCATATCAAAGCATGTCCTTTTAAGAAGAGATATTTACAAGAGATAACTCAAGATAGATATAGCTCACTTGTATCGGCTGGATATACAAATGTACTAGTTCAAAATGGTAAATGGTATGAGGTTATGGAATATGGTAGAATAAATGGTAACATGGACTACCTAGAGGATAAATGGGATATTCAAATTCCTTCTATAACTTACTGGGCTAAGAATGAATTAGCCTGGACTGTTAAAGACAAGGATGGTAATACTTATCCTCCTCTTAACCTAGTTAATAATCCATTACCAGAGAGTATGACTGCTCTTAACATTACTAGTGATTCTGATATTCCATCTGAATTAAGAGACCGAGGTTATAGTGCTGACTTCTTATCATTAGACGTTAATAAATGGTCTGATGAAAGGAAAGAGACTAGAATTAGGGACAAATATGTAAAGATTAAGGTGAGGTATACTGGTAATGAGTTAGCTATAATAACAGCTTTAAAAACATTATATATTGTAAGTTATGCGTAAACGTATACAGAAATATCAAAATTCAGGGGTATTAACAGGGGGGAGTAATCTAACTCCTCCTTTACCTCAACCTGCTAGTCTTACATCTATGATTCAGACTCCTTCATTTCCCACTACCCTAGAGCTTCCAGATAGTGTAAAACAATGGAACCAAGCCTCTAAGATACAGAGAGCATACACAAAGAAAGCTAATCTTAATAAGGGGTTTGGTATTGCGGGAAGTATAGCTGACGTAGCTGGAAGTTTAATTCCAAAGACGGAGCAATCAGCTCTTACAGAAGGTCTAAATCAAGGTTATGACGCTGCTGCTAACGCTGCAATGGCTATTCCTGGAGTTGGTACTATTATTGGTGGTGCTATGAAGGTAGGTGGTATGCTATCTGACGGATTAACAGCTTTGGGAGTTGGTACTGACCAAATGACTACAGCAGATAAGATATTGGACAGCAAGTTCCTTAAACTGACTCCTCTGGGATTAGTAAATGCAATAGGAGCTAAAAAGGCAGATACTATTACTAAAGATAATGAAGCATTTGAACAGGTAGGTTCATCATATGGAGGAACTCAAGCCACAGTAGATGATGCTCTTACCAAGAGTGGAAAGAAATATGGTCTACTTAGTGGGAAAGCTAGAAATAAGGCTAACCAGCAAATACACAATGCTCAAATGCAGCAGTCAAAAATGAGTAACATAGCTGATGAAGCACAGATGGCATTTACTGCTTCTAACAATCCACTAATAGGATTGGGCACTCAGCTTCAACTAAATGGAGGTTATCAGCAAAGTGCTGTAAGAGCTGGTAAATCTGGACTTAAAATGGATAGGGAATTTGCTAAGAGGGTAATTAAGTTATCCAATGGAAAGAAAAGCAAAGCTAAGAAAATCCAAGAGGTAGCTGGATTCCAAAAAGGCGGAAGTATAGATGGTATGACAGGAGCTGCACCTAAGATTACCTTTGAATCATGGTATAATATGATTCCAGAGGATAGAAGAGATACTACTTCTTATAATCTCAGAAGGGCTTTTGAACTAGCCCCAAGGGAGGAATTGGAAGCATGGAGAACATCTAGTGTATCTGATTTAAAGGCAGGAAAAAATCATCTAAGTTCAGTCTATTTAGACCCTAAGACTGGTGTTTACGAGTTTATGAAGGCTAAAGACCATCCAACTCTTAAATATGAATTAGATTGGTATAACTCAAATGACCCAGAAGCTATTCAATTTAGAAATAGCTATGACTTAGATAAGTCTGGAGACTATTATAGATATGTTCCTAAGAAGTTTAAAAATGGTGGAGCTGTTAATGTAATACCAGACGGGGCATTACACGCTCATAAGCACCATTTAGAGGATGTAGATGGAAAGTTTGAGGAGGTAACTACTAAAGGTATTCCAGTTATTACTGAGGAAAAGGGTGGCGATATAAAGCAACACGCTGAGGTAGAAAGAGAAGAAATCATCTTTAATCTTGATGTTACTAAGCAATTAGAAAAGTTAATGCAAGATGGTTCTGATGAGGCTGCTATTGAAGCAGGTAAGTTACTTGTACACGAGATTCTAGAGAATACAGTTGATAACACAGGATTATTAAAGACAGTTGAGTAATGAAAATTGAAATAGGAGACAAGGAATACAATGTGACTTGTGCTAGGACTGAGGAGGAAAGAATCAAGGGATTACAGGGAGTCACAGAGCTAAAAGATGATGAGGGTATGCTATTCTTCTTTGAAGAACCTCAGACTGTAGGATTTTGGATGAAAGATACTAAAGTTCCTTTAGATATTATCTTTATTAGTGAAGATATGGAAGTAATATCAGTATATCAGGGAGAACCTGAGAATGAGAATATAGCCGAAGAAGATAATGTTAAGTTTGTATTAGAGGTTAATCAAGGCTCTGGAATTGAAGAGGGAGATGAACTCGATATTGAAGAGGAATTGCCTAAGATGAAGGTAATTGCACCTGATGGCTCTACTCAAATGGAATTAGAAGGTGGGGAGAGAATCTTTAGTAGAAAGAATACGAGAACATTAATTAGAATGGCTAAGAGGGCTTCTAAATCTAAAGAAGATAAAGATTACAAAGCATTAGGTAAGAAGATGTTTACTTATCTAAAGCAACAGGACGAAAGAGAACCTGAATATGTAGAAAAGAAGGATTAAGAAAAAATAAGGGCGATACCAGTGAAATTAATCACCAGTATCGCCCTAATTGTTTATATGAAGTAGTTTTCCTTCATTATGTTTTTTACCTTTTCAATAGTATCATCTAAATTATCATTGGTTATAATATAGTCAAAGTCTATATAATCATCCAATGCGGTTTCAGACGGATGGTTATCCACGTATCCTGTGTCCCTGTTCACCCTTATTAATATACCACCATGTTCTCTGATAGCATCTGCTTCAGACGGAAATCTTACATCCGTTACAACCCAAAAGTCGTCTTCTAAGGAATAGTTGGAAAATAAAGCATCTACCCATACATTAGGGCTAATGTTTCTTCCGACCTCAGTTCCAAACTTCTGCAGTAGTTCTCTATATGTATAAAATCCTCCCTCTGGCTTAGCAATAGTACTATCTGACATTTTGAATATATTATCTTCAAAAGCTTCTACCTTTACATCAAGTATTACAGCTAAAGCTTGTTTTAGCTTATCTGCAAATGCATGTTTTACCCATCTTTCATCTAATGCTTTAATTATTTTGCATATAGTGTCCTTACCACACTGTTTCTTACCAGAAATTCCTATTAACATTATCCTATTCTTCCTTAGTTGGGTCTATATAATCCCAGATTGGCTTAGTAGCTCTAGTAGCTGCCACAGTATTAATTAAACCCTGATACAAAGACTTATCTCCTGATATTACACTTGAGAATGTATCTACTGTTCTGTTAAGCATTTCAAATGAGAATGGAGTCCATTGTGTTCCTCGTCTAGCAATAGCATCAAGGAAGTTAAAGTCATAAGCAGAGTTGGTAAGTATCTTACTACCAAGAGATAGAGTTGTGTTTATTACAGCATCATTCATGGTATCATTACCTTTCTCCTTAATATCATCCTTAACAAATTCTGCCAAAGAGCCACTGACTACTGCCCCAACGAATAATAACATGAACAAGTCATAGAACAATTGACGTAAATTAGACCTATACGCCCTTCTAAGATTCTCATCTTCGTTATTCCAGATGTCATTAGTCATTAGTTTCCATCCCTCTCTTATACTACCCTTTTTATAAGAACCTACTACTAAGTCATTTAAAACCTTAGTAAAGGTCAATAAGATACCTTCCTCAAATCGTCCTTCCCATTTATAAAATGGAAATCCTGTATCTTCAGTAGTTGCTTCATCTGTAAGCTGTCCCTTATCATCTAATTTGTGATAATACTTTTGACCATTCTCTTCGTAGTGGACTAGTCTGCCCTGTAGTTTTATACCTTCAGGGGCTAGATATTGATTCTTCTTAGAAGACCAATATGTGCACATTTGGAAGAATAGACCTCCAATCAGAGTACTTTGAACCATAGATTTCTTCTCATGAGAATAATATCCATATATAGAGTCAGCTAAAGCCTTATGGCTCTCCGACTGTTGAACGGTGTATGCCTTTGGTAGAGCATCACCCACCCTGAATAATGAACCATCTGCATTCCTAGTATGCTCCTTAACTAACTGGTGTGCCATAGTGTAGTACAGTGCTTCTTGCTTCTTGTAATCAGGACTAGACGTATTACCATTAGCATATGCACTAAATCTACTATCCTTCTTCCAGTCATAAATTAATTTACCATTCACCACAGAGTGCGCTTCCCAACATCCGTCACCTCTCATTTGTGCTCCGAATATAGTCATTCTGTTATAGAAGTCAGGTCTTGATGCAAATCTAAATGCTGAAGCCCAAAAGTTCCATATACCTGCTTGGTCTGACTTTATCTTATCAGCATAAGTATTCATGTCCATATCATTAAGACCATATTGTTCATTTAATAGCTCTGACATGGATTTGGTATTACCATAATGGATAGCATCAGCTATAGCATACTTATAAGCCTTAGTCATATTCTCCTTAGTAAAAGCTAAACCTCCATCTGGTTTTCTTATTACCAATGATATATCCTTCCAGATTCCATCTAAATGCTGATACATTTGAACTGGAGAGAATGCTAATGCAATCTTTGATGCAAATCCCATCAATCCTCCAGTTATTGCTGCTAAAGGTTTACAGTCGTCAGAAATTAGAGACTGATTAAATATCTTGTTTCTAACGTAATCACTTAAATACTTTAAATCATCTTCAAACTTATCATTCAGAATAGTACCCATATCACTTAAATGGATAGCTAGAGCTTGAAGTGATGGGAAGATTTCATCTAAGTGTTCCTTAGCTGAGTATGCAGTAATATGTTTAAGTAACAGTGTTTCAAGGTTTGCTTCAAAGAACTCTGGTTTCCTGTCCTCTATTAGGCTCAGTCGTATCTCCGAACCCTTTTCACCAATATCAAATGAGTTGGTCATTTCCCACAACTCACCCTTACGGACTTTCTCAATTTTAACGTCAGTTGGGTCTAAGAAGCCCTCTACCTTTGTTTTAGCCCTTTCTACAGCCTTCTTTGGATTCCAATCTTGGAGCCTGTCTTTTATTGCAGATAATAGTCCCTTACTTGAGGCAATGGATGTAGCATTACCAGCAGCTAGAGGCAGCCTGTAATATCTAACATCACCTGACAACCTTAGTTCCTCTAATTCCTCCTCAGTCATATTCTTAAATCTGTTGGAATTAACCGTTTTAAGAAAATACTTCAGAAATTTCCTCTGCGCCTCAGATAGCCCAGTTGTCGGGTCGTCTGGATTCTTTAGTAGTATATCACCATCATCTGTATATACTATCATATCTCTGTATAGAGTAGCCTGATTACCTATTGTCCTTTCCTTTAAATAGGTGAAGTTCTGGTCCTTCTTTAATTCATTGACTAAATTCCTGATTTCTCCTTGAGACCTATTTACGGTATCCCTAATATTCTGATAAGCCACAGTTACTAAAGAGGTCAACTTATTTAGGATAGGACTCTTCATATTACCAGGATTATCAAGATATGTACCTTCCATACCAGCTTTCCATACATAAATTGATTCTAACCACTTATCATGGTCACTAAGCTGCTGTCTGAAGTCAAGACCGTCTATTTCACCAATAGCCATTTCTAGCATCCTGTATACTTGAACGTGAGGCATACCTATTACATCATCGTTAGGTCTAGTATCATTAACGTTAGGGAATGCTTCCAAAAACTCTTTTCTAAGGTTAAGAAGCTCTAGTCTAAGCTGAGTTGGGTCCCCAATGCAAGCATCTAGAGCACTGGTAGATTCAGTAAACTTTCTCCACTTCTTGTTTATCTTAGTATCATCCTTAACATTAGATATAATCTCCCTAAACCTGTTATAGAATATATCATACCTATTCGCCATCTTAACAGCAGCATTCCTTCCCTTCATATTATTTACGCCAATAGGAGACAGCTTGTCCAACTCATTGAAGCAGTATAACAGCTGTTTATTGTCTGCAGATATACCCTCCTCTCTAAATGGGTTATATACACTAACTTCTCCTACTATAGCATTCTCCTCAAACAGACTAGGTAAATTATTAAGCACTAACATAGCTTCCATTAGTTCTATATTACCATTAACGCTTTCCATCATCAAAGAGTTAGGTTTATTCTGTGATATAATATCACTTTCGAATGCTCCAGTAAGACCATGTCTTCCCTTTACTAACTCTCTGGACCTTTTTAGCATTGATGTACTAATTTTCACTACATCTATTTGATTAGTAAATTTATTTCTAAGTAGTATGCACCCTAGATATTCTGCAGGTTCACAGTCGACCACTTCCCAATTACGGTTACAATACCTAGACATTCTTCTTTGGAACCATCCATTAACTCCACTAGGATTGTCTGGAATTTGTGCTTTTGTAAACTCATAGTACGGATTCTCATCCTCTATAGCCTTTATTAAACCCTCCTTAATAACCTGAGTGGTGTTTATCTTATTGTTGGCTATACTATTCATCCTTCTTTTTACCTTTACAAATAGCTCCTCATATGTATCTCCCTTAAGAGGGTTACCTTTTGGAGAGTATACATACTTACCTGTTTCAGGGTTAGGCTTATCACCCTTTCCTTCTTTTATAGTTTCAGCTACCATGTCATCCGTGATTTCTCCTGGAACGCTATCATATTTAGGGAACCACTTTGACATTACACTGGTTACAGTTTGGAGTAAGTTTTCCGTTGTAGCTTTAGTAACAAACGGTGCTGGAAGGAATTCATCAATATTCTCTTGTATATTAATATTTGTCTTAATATCTTGAGTCAAGTCTTCTACATGACCTGAATATTCTTTTATACCACTGTATACCCAATCGTCACCTTCCCTCTTAAAATCTGATAGCTGAATAGGAGCTACAAATAGCCTGGAACCGCTAGTGTTTATTCCATATTTTCTTAATAGACGCTCATACACACCTAGCTGGTATTTGAAGGTCAAGATTTTAGCAGAATCATACCCAGCTTCAGAAGCAGTTCCTACATATGGTCTGGGTGATGTCTTGTAGTCAATAATGTGGGCATTTCCCCTTCCATCAATTACTAGTAAGTCAATAACTCCTAATAGCTTATTGGGATTTCCAGATTCTCCTATTTGAGAAGTAGTTCCAGAAACTGCAACTTCTGGAAGGTATATCAAGTCTTCACCAAATTCTCTCTGTAATGATTTCTCTAGGTCTCTACAGTATTTGACGGTTTCTGCAATAACCTTGCTTGGAACCAGCTTAGTGTCTAGTATAGATGGGAAATACGTATTGATTAGGAAGTTATCATCTGATTCCCTTATATTCCTACCACTCTTTGATTCACTGAAATACTTTTGTATTGCCTTATGCAGTTCAGTACCAATTTTACCCTGAGCTTTCCATTTGTTTTCAATAACCTCTCTTGCTCTAGCAAACTCCTCATCACTTACAATAGGTCTAGTTTCTACTCCCTCACCAAATATTGCATCAGCCTCCTCTTTGTCAAACTTACCTCCTGCCCATCTTGGCTTAATCTCTTTCCAATAATTTTCAGGTCTAAATTCTGGGAATAATAAGTCCCCCTCCAAGTTTCTAAGACCTTGTAGAAACTTATTCACACCAATATATCCATTTCCAGATACATTAATGTTTTCAATATCATTTTTTCCATCTTCAACCTCAGAGATTATCTTACTTGCTTTAAGAGCCTCAGTATCCATCTTTAAGTTCATTACGGAGTCATAAGTCTGGATAGCTCTATTGCTTTTACTAAACACAATGTCCCCATACTTAGATACTAAATGTCCCCTTTCAAGTAAGAAATCATCTAATTCTAATTCAGATTGGAAGATATGTCCTTTGTAATCATAAATGCATCCCATTATCCACAAAATTCTTTTAGGTCTTTATTCTTCATTAAATCTGATTTAACGTTAGCTAATACCCTGTGAACCTCAGCTGACTTAACATTAAAGGTTCCTGAATATTGATTATTAGTTAGTGCAGAACCCAGATATTCAGACAGTTTTACTAAAGAGGAGTTGAATAGACTCTTTGTGTCCATAGTAGCTATACTCTGCTCCCCAAATAAGATAGAGTCTAACACTCTACCCATATTGTAGAATGTTTTATGTAGCACATTAACTGGCAACTTACTAATAATACTATCTTGTCCAGTTATATATTTTGAAAACTCTGACACCAACAATTCCTCATTTATGTCAGAATCTGTTCTGTCCTTATAATTTCTAGCCAATAGTGCTTTGTTAGGTAATTCATTCATAGCCTCCACCATTGAAAAATATAGTTGAGGGTCACTGTACCTAACTGAACCCAAGAATAGGTGTAACATTTCGTGCAATGGGGCATCAATACTAGAATTATCTATATTAATGTATATATCACCATTGTAGACGAAAGCGTTAGTTGTTTTAGCATCATCTACGACTCCCTTCCATTGTTCTGAGGATAGTTCCCCGTTAGTAATGCTAACAAAATTAATACCATAGAGGTTTGCCAACTTCTCTAATATACTATTAAAGACTCCAACATTCCTGGAGGAAGATGTGGAGTCATCAATAATTATTCCTCCCTCATACACATTGTCCCATTTATTTGGGCGTTTCCTAACTTGTATCGTAGACACCTCACTAGAAGGGGTTAGCTTAACCTCCAAGTCTCGATACGTGTTATTTATCCTAATATTAGCCTCTTTGACATCTGTTGTGCCAGTTTGAGAAAATATCTTATCATTCTTTACGAAACTCGTATCATCTATTGTTTTGACTGACAAAGAGCTATTCAGATAAGGTCTAGAGTCAGCCCCAGGTATCTCATCGAGTTCTGGATACCTACCAAATTTATCTACAAATGTAGATGTAAAAGCATTAAATTTAAATTCAGAGAGACCAGACATCTTCAACAATGTCTGGTACTCTACTGAATTTTTATTAAGACATACTGCCATATTAACAAGGATTGTCTAATAGTTGAGTTATGATTGCAGAATACTGTAAGCCATCAATAGCTTTTACGTTTATGCCATCAACAACTCTGGTTACATAAGGTATATCTAAATCTGATTCAGAGCCACCTAGTGATTTAGCTAGACTCACTAGAACCTCCTTACTATAGGTTTTACCCTTATAGCTTATAGATTTCAGCTTCTTGTCAGCATCAAGATTAATTACAGAGTTTGAGTCAATTCTTATGTTGTAGTCGTTATATATGTCAGCTGTATCCCAGGGATTAGTATAGTTGGTATTTTCAATAACCTTTGTATAATCCTCTAGGTTAGGACCATATTGACGTCCACCCATGTCTCCATTATCATCTCCAACCCAATCCATATAATCGGAATCATAGTCAAAATCTCCATCTACCTCACCAACGTCAGCAGAGTTAGATTTTCTTACAAATAGATGATACTTCATATCTGCGTTGTTATAGTCTCTGACATAATAACTAGTAGAATAATTAGTATCCTCAATAGGGGCACACCACTTTTGAGCTTCTTCATAAGAGAAATCTACTCCCTCAACTAACTCTGAATTAGAATCTAACACTGATGTGAATTTATGAAATTCCTCAACCAGCGGGGATGACTTTGTTCTAATGATGTCCTCAAAGATTGTAGTCAAAGAACTTTGAGAGACAGTGTTGTTAAAGTTTATCAGATTATAATAGAAGAATAAATCAGTTAGTGGATAACCTTGATATGTAGGAGCACCTTGTAATTGATTAAAGGCTCTCTTATATCTGTTTAAACGCTCTATCTCTGATGTAGACTTAGGCAACATATTAGTTGGTAAAGAATACACAAATGCAGAGTTACCACTAAGTGTTCTATCTAATCTAATAGGACTTAGAGATTGAATAAATTCATTAGGTTCTATATCCTTTAATTCGGGAATCACCACAGAATCCATCCACATCTTAAACGACTCATTACCCCACCTTGTTCCTAACATAATAGGGGTGTCACCTTGAGTAGTAAAGGTATTACCAATACTATTCATAATAGTTACACCTGCTGGGACTGTAATTACCTTTTCAGAAGTTTTCATCCAAGTGTTTCTAAGAGTCATATCACAGAATGATTGGAGCTTCTTATAAACATTAGACCTTTCCTTACTGCTATAGAAGCTACCATCTTTGATGATTCTAGGACCTAAATCCCTCATCATTCTGTACTTAGACATAATCATGTAGTTACCTTCCATATCCATGTGGAAAGTTTCTAAGTAGCCTCTATAGTGAGGTACTGACCAAGCTGCATCTAACACATTGAATGAATGCTTTAATCCTCCATATAGAGCAATTAAGGTATTTCTATACTCTTCGTCAGACATGAATCTGCTAAAAGAAATTCTGTATGGATTACTTTCATCGTTAGTTAGATTCCTTAGCTTTGAGATAACGTCAGAAACTTTCATAACCATTCCATTAACCATTACAGTTGATTCCTTCTCTTCACCTGAAATCTCCCTTATTCTATCCTCGAAGATACTTTCAAATTTATCGATAAACTTAAATTTATCCTCTACTTTGTTAGGAAGACCTTGATTAAGAGCATATATACTCCTCAACCTACCCATCTCAGATGCACCCTGAACTAATTGTTTTATTGAATCAATGGCTCTGTACTGTACTCCTTCAGAGTTAGTGATTACATCATTATTTATGATATAGACGAATCTAATATAATCAGATAACTCTTCTAGAAACTTATACATTGAAACCTTGTTCATAGACGCCTCCATAGACCTTATTCTCTTTCTTAAGCTATCAATCAATTCGTGACCTTTAGATAAGTCAGAGAGTCTATATTGTAACATCTTACCAATTACGAAGTCAGATGCATCTGTGCCAAACTCCTTCTTTAGTATAGAGATGAATTCAGGGTCTAATTCCCCAATGCTAGGACCATTTTCGATGTACTTAATAGCACTGGTAATCGACATACCATCTTTCCTATTAAATACATTAGAGTCCATAAGCTTAGAGAGGATGCGAGCAGTTTTAGACATCATAGTACCAGCTAAATCATTTAAAGGAATACCAATAGCTGTACCATAAGTATATAATCCCATCATGTTAGGACCAGCATTGATTTTAGCCAATATCGGGTCTTTAGCATTATCAGTTGCAGCAGACATTAATGCAGAGAATACTAACTTAGCATCAGTATCATTATCCACATTCTGTAACGCATCTAATACTTCGGGATTTCTTACGGATTCTAGATTACTAGTATATGAGTTAGCTAACAGTCTAAAAGTTTTACCACAAACAACTCTGTTGAATAATAGTCCAGATTGCTTCATTACATCACCGCTACCTAATGTAGTGTTATAATAATGGGTTAAACCATCATACACTTTAATAGCAGATGCAACTATACCAACGTTCTTCTTACCAGATTGAAAATCATACATAGACTCATACTTATTTACTACATTACCTGGAGTAAATTGTAGAGTTCTCTGACCTTCTGTTGACCCTTTAGCTATATCCTTTAACAATGCTACAGCATCATCAATAGATGATTGTGATTGCATTAAATTAATAGGATTATCACTAATCTTGAACATATAAGAAGATATGAAGTTCTTAATCATATCCTCTGGGTTACTAGAGTTCCTTATGTATAAATTATGTCGGTCAATCAACTCCTTCATTTCGTTAAAAGGAAGCCTAGAACCTTTAGGGATATACAATTTACCACCGTTTTTCTTAATCATTCTTAAGAAGTTCGACAAAGATTGTATTGAACCTAAAGAATTGTCCAAGTCATATTCTGGTAGGAATAGAACTTTTGAACCACTAAAGTTAAACAATTTCCCTGAACCTACAAAATCATAAGCCCAATTAGTCAATGCTGTATCATCAGTCTCAACCAACTCTAACTCTTTATTTGTAGGGAATGGCAGCTTCTCAGATTCCACTAATGCACTCTGAGAACTCAAATTAAAGTATGGACTCCATCCAACATATTTACCTGTCCTGTCAAATGAATATCCTAACAAGGAAACTTTATCAATATCCAAGTCAGAACCCTGTAGCCAAAACTGGAAGTAATTAACGTAGGCGGAGTTTGTGTCAGTCTCGTCAAATCCCACTACTCTCATAGGCATAAATGATTGCATAGACTGAGCAGGGATACGAGCAGCTAGAACATCCAAAGATTTAATAAAAGACGTATGTAATTCAGCAGCAGAATCTCTGATTGCATCAATACTTGGGTCTTCTATCTTAGCTCTAGGATTAATTCTCAACTTACTAATACTTTCTGAGTATAGCTTATTCACATAAGTTATAATATCAGTAGGGTCATTCTTACCTATATACTTGGCAAATCTACTCGCTACCTTAGATTTTGAGCTTAGTATGGGCTGAATAATCTTACTAATATCCTTACTCATAGCAGCACTATTAGATACCTTTATAGTGTGGTAATTAAATGAATCAATATAGAACTGAGTATTATTAGTAACAATTACTTCATTACCATTAACATCAGTGTATATTCTATCTGATTCATCAGATAGTCTGTGTAGCTTCTCTCCAGAGCTATTAACTCTGTAAAGCTTAGCTCCATCCCACCTAGTCTCAATTTCCACAGGAGTCAAGTGAGTATCTTTATAAACTCTCTTGTCTACTAGATATACGTGCTTACCATTTAACCTCTTCAGTTCAATGTCGAAATCAGCATCATTAACTTTACTTTCCCAATTTGATAACATCCTCTTTAGGAAGAATGTGTCATCATTTTTAATGGTTGCTAGACTATCACCTCTCTTCAGCCCAAATCTACTAGCGTAAATCTTAGGCATTATCAGCTCAAATGGCTGAGTTTGTAGAGAAGATTTATCTACTTGTACTATTGCCCCATTAACGGACACAGAATCAAGTGTACCATTACTAACTGCACCCAAAGCATTCTGAAGCTCTCTTCTTAGGAGTATTCTTTCTTTAGAGTCAGTGGTAGAGTAAAGATTTTTAACTACATCTAAATCCCACATATTGTAGAGGTTTCCATCTACGTCCTTGAACGTGAAGTTGTAAGATGCTAAATCACGACCTGCTGTAATGTTTTCAACAATACTAAATGGTATTCCCATTAGTTCAGACTGAGTTAATCTGCTTCTTAAATCCCAGTACTGCTGAGGAGTTTCTATAAATTCTGTAGATGTAGTGTCACCCACAGTAATTGTATAGTGTCTACCAAGTCTCAACTCCGACAGGTTAGTTATAGGTTTAGAGTTATACAATTCCTGTAACTTCTGAATTTCTTCATCATTATTAAAAGAGTCATACATTCTATCACCATATAGCTTCCAAATCTTATGAGAAGGATTCAATACAGCAAGGCTACCATTAAACTGTAATCTAATAGCTGCCTTAGTTAAAGTAGACGATATAGCAGAACAAAGCCCATTAAAGATGCTTGGGTCACTAAACGGAATTACTCCCTCAACATTCTTATACTTTACCAGTTTACCTGCCTTAGTATCAGATATTAATGTATCCATAACAGCCTGCATAAGATTTCCATCTCTGCTGGTACTATTCTGAATAGACTTAACTATTGTGGAGATTATAGCATCCTTGAACTTAGTAGGGTCACTATCATCCATGTATTGTCTAAATCCTTCAACATAATCGTTGATTCCAGCCTCAGTTAGGGCAAACATAGCTTCGTAAACTTCTCCAGCTTGCTCTGAAGTGTAGCCCCTAGAAGACAAAGCATTAACTACCTGAGTCATAATAGACAGCGTAGATTCATCAGCATTATGTTCTGCATCTAGCTGAATACCAATATCAGTAGTCTTAAACTTCATAGTCAGATATGGATTATCATCAAAATAAGCATGCTTCAAATTAACATTAGCTGCACCTTGCTTAATAGCACCTGCTGTCACTACGTATTGAATAGATGCCCATTTTAATGGCTGAACCACATCTGATTGGGAAACAACGGAATCAGACACTTTAACTCCCACACCGTTAACGGCTTTAACAACATTCCTTACTGAAACCTCAGATGGAATTAAACCATCTTCTGATTTAGAATAGGAGTTCCAGCCTCCAAACATTTGATATAAGCCAAAGTTGGTTGTTACTGGATAAAGAGTTGTTCCACTAGCTGTAACTCTTGGACCTTCTCCAGGTTTGGGAGTAATCTCAGCTGGAAGTTGTCTTACAATAGTACCATCAGGTTCAACTTCAGATTTAATAATCATATATGTATCATCCTCTGGCACATATGTAATACTATTAATCATATAAAATTTACCATCAGTTCCTTTGTAATAAACATCCTCATAAGGTATGAGATTGCCCTGGAAATCTACCAATACATTATCATTAAACAGAGCACCCTCAAACTCCCATGTTTTGCCCCACATCTTCTTTACCATTCTCTGATAGAACTTGCTATTTCGCATAGTAAAGTTGGTTAAGGCAAATCCAGCAGTTTTAATAATACCACCAGTAGCACTACCCTCCTTGTAGAAGTGAATAAATGGTTTCTTATCCACACCTACCTTAGCACCACCAAGAGAATTATTCTCTAGATACATTGTCTCAGGGGATACAAATGTACTACCATCATATTGCTTAACTCCATGCTCATCATGGTCTCCCATAGGATTATAGGTTGGGGCGGTATCATCCTCAATTACAGCAATTGTATACTCAGGTAATATACCATTTATCAGACCTTGAATCATAACTTGCTTAGCAGCTGTATATGATACATTTCTCTTATGCTGAGCAATATATCTTGCAGCTTCTTCTACTAAGTCATTCGGACTTGAAGTAGCCTTCTTAGCTGGATGATTAGCATGAGTTCCAACAGTAGAGAGTACGTACTCTTGGCTAAGTAGATAGTCCATTACATTAAATCTAGCTAAATCAGGATGTAATTGCAGTTCTCCTCCTCTTATCTCTAGGAATTTAGAAAAACTAAATCCAGGAGTTCCCCAATTATAAGTTATTCCATTCTCAGTGTAACCTCCTATGGAATATAGGTCTGACCATTTAGTAATGTCGAAAGTTTTACCAAAATTGGTATACTTAGCCAATATTACTCTTTTGGTAGAGAACTTTATCCAATCCTTGTTCTTAGCTAGATATGCTACCTCTGGAGTGGTAAGAGCATTACCTCTTTCATCAGTAGTTTCAATCATGAAGTCATTGTCAAGTAGGTCAGTTAATAACTCTACCTCTTTAATCCTCCAAAAGTCCTCGCTATTAGTAAGCTTGCCAAATACTTCTTCTACGTTAAGACCAGCTTTGGTAAAATACTCTGGATTAAACCTATTAGTAAGAGATATTAAAGTTCTGTTGAATGATAAAGTTTTACTACCTTGGAATGATACTTCATCCTTAATTTCAAGGTCTTTACCCCTAACAATGTTTTGATATACTCTCAATACCTCTTCAAGAACCTTTCTTGAATCATTCCCTGCATTCACTTCCGCAAAGTTAGTCATTGGGTTAAATACAGGAATTACCTTCTTGCTTGCCAACAACGGATATTGAACTGGATTGTTAAATACTAAAGAAGTATCAACACCCCTAAGAGCAGAGTTTAATTGTTCCCACTCTGAGGTTATAGAGTTTATTATCTTTACATAACAATCTCCAAGCTCCTTGTTTATAATAGCTATGGTTTCATCCTTAGTTAGATTCGCGTAGGGCTTGTCCAATCCACTAGTAGACTTTAGATTCTCAACCATGTGAATCAGAGAGGACTTATCTGAGATAACAGAAGGCAAGAATGCTGCATCTGTATTACCTACTATATTGCATAAGTAATTACTTACAAATGCAGTATAGAAAGACTCTGACATATTGAAGTCAATGTGCTTCTTGCTACCTATTTTACCCTTGTACTCCCTTGATACTACCATTCCTCTATGAAGGAAAGAGCTATTTAAGAGGGAGAAGGCATTAGTGGCAGAACCTGGATTCATGCACTGATTTACCCATTGGTTTCTATAATTAGTACCAAGCATAGACATAGCAACTCCAGATAGTGCACGACCCTCACCATCCCTAGCAATACCACTTACATAAGCATCAGTAGTCATAGCATAGGCTGCTGCAACATCTTCCATTACTGGTACATAGCTAGGTAGAAGAATACCAATATCCTTAGAACCTCTTTTTATAGAAGTTAGATTCTCAGTACCAAATACCTCTTCTTGTCTCCTTCTAAATTCCTGAGTACTAGTTTCTTTTGGAACTAGATTGTGGGAGAAGTATGAGTTGAAGAAAATACTTGTACTAAGTTGGAGTAAATCACTAATAGCTGACTCGTATTGGATATTACCATTTTTTGTCTTTAGAGCGAGATAACTTTCAACTAAAGGTCCATCTGAAACAAAATCTAGATATAGGAACTCTTTAAAGAAAGGAAGTGCTTTTTCCCAATCCTCCTTACCATTAAAGGTTGTTAAAGGCTTTCCATCTCTAGATATTGAAAAAGCATTAGACCTCTTCGCCTTTGGGTTAAATTGAACAGATATATTTAACTCTGGTATCTGGAATCTAAACACAGAAACAGTTCTTAATCCTTCTTTTGCATCCGTAACCTTATCCTCTTCATATCTAGGATTATATTTAGCAACTTTAGGCTCATATTGTGTAGGAGCTGTAATACTTAATGCAGAAGAAATACTTCTCTCAAGTTGATTTCTTAATTGTCTATTAAGATTATCTCTCAAAGTTGCTCTGACTATCTCCCCATCTTCGTTAATCCTATATTGCACAAAGTCAAGAGGACTAGCAGTTGCCACTAGCTGACAGATAAATGAGTAATAGTTAGTGTCAAGAATATTATTCTTGTAAATTCCAAATAAGGAGTGCATATCACTACTAAAGATACCCTGCCTCAGTGAATACACTAGGTTCTTTTCTATACTCTTGAATCCTCTAAGTAACTCATAATTGCTATTGAAGAAAGACTCATCACTCAGTAATTCGAACAAAGCGTGATAGTTTTCAAGTACATTACCAGTACTAGCAGAAGATAGTAGTGTATAAAAAGACTTACCTCCAATTGAAGAGCGTAAATGCTCAAATTGAGGGTATTTAAGGAAGAACATTCCATCAAACGTAAGTGCAGGGTTATGAATATCAGGAGAATTAGCCAACCCCTTAATCTTGGATATGATATAATTGAATGCATCCAACTTAACCTTTTTATCGGCAACAGGCGTACTACTTCCCCAAGTGTATACAGGAGTAGTCTCAACCAGTAACTTAGTTACATCAGATACATGGTCATTCATATTCACATCCTTGTCACCCCAGTTCCTACTATTGTTTGCTCCAGTACCAGTAAGAGAATATCTATCCTCTGGACTGTATTTAGGGAAGTTCTCATTAATTTTAAGAACCTTTCCCAACTTGGAACTAAGTAAGTCGTCGAAGTGATTTAGGATAACTAAGCTATTATAGGCTTTAATAAACTTCTTATCAATAATCCTATTTCTAGAATATATCCTTCTAAGGTCATCAGCTGTGAAGTGTGAATGATGAAGAAATCTTTCACCTACAGCATTAAGTTCTCCTACTGCATTTAAATACACTCCGTCCTTCCACATGGTAAGATTAGATAACTTCTCAAGAGCACTTTGGGCATCTTTAGATGGAAGTTTAGAATATACATCCTTTAAATAAGCAACCACATCTTGTAGAAGGGTTTCTTGGTAATTCCTAAGTGCCTCATTGATTTCATGTTCAGTTTTTATAACTTTACCAGCTTCTCTGTCTACAAGGAAACACTTAACTATGTTATCGACAGCACTAGCCTCCATTGCCGAAGCAATTTCAGTTGCAGTACCATAATTAGTCACTATGAATCCTCTAATTCTTTGTTTTGCCTCAGGGTCATCTAAGGCATCCAGTTTTGTAGGATTTTCCTCAGCAGTATCATCAATATTACTACTATTGCCAGAAAGGTAAGTAGTCATATTAGATGGAACAACATCATGTAATGCTGGAGCAATCTCCATAACGAATGCATCAATAAAGTCCGCAAGGTCGGAGAGGGACGTGATGTCGTACCCCTCTCCAATCTCTTTCAGACTATTAATAAACATCGCCTTTCTACTAAATTCGTCTTTTTCCTCCCAGATTTCCTCTAATGTATCTTGCAATACATCTTGTAAATCTAAGTTGGAATCATTCTTGTTAAATTTACATTTACCCATGATTATAATTTAATTTTTATGGTTATTGGACATGAATTGTCAGTAGTGTTTAGACGAGCCTTTTCATCTTGCTTAGACTGCAAGAAATCTACCAAATTCTTAAGCATGTCTCTCTGAGACCCCTCGAATTGGTCAATTTCCTCACTCATCCTTTTTATCATTTTAGAAGTTGCTCTCATAGCATTAACTTCTTTATTAAATGCTTCCACACCCTTTGCAGATTGAACCTTACCAAGCGTGGCAAAGTTAAATACACTAAGGATGTTTTTATATTCCGCAACTTCTGACAGTGAGTTTACACTGAATGAAGTAAGCGGAGTTCCTGTAGTTGCATCCGCCTGCTTTATTAAGGTAATCTCATTATCACTTAGATTTAGCTCTGCACTAAAGATTTCATTCCCCAAAGTTAAGGTAAATTTGTGAATATTTAAACCTATTTGGGAAATATCTGAAACAACAGAGTTAGACACATCAAGGTTTGTAGATTTTGCACTTATATAGATGTCAGAACCTATAGGTATTACCAGATGGTTTGTCTTCCTATATGCGTCTAAAACCTGCTCCTTAGATAGTGTTTGTAAGGTATCCATTTCTGACATGACAGAAGTGGATGCCTTAATATTCATTGACTTAAAGACAGTATCAACTGTTGGTTTAGAAATTACTCCTATACGGGAGTGTCCAGCCAGATACTTACTGTTATCTTTACTACCCTTAAAATTACCTTTATCAGTCATTTTATTGACTATTGTTTCTAGTAGTGGGCTTACATTACCATAAAATGAAGGACTGTCTATCTTACCATTCACCATAAATGGATTATTATCAATAGAATAATTACCTACATCATATACTGCATCCAATGCAATAGCATCTGTAGAAGACTTATCATATTGTATATTGTAGAATATTCCAGGAATCTTGTTTTGACCTAGAATATGTTCTACAGAACGTAAGTTAGCTTCCTTAAACACTCTACTGGTATTATCAGCATTTGGAGGATATACAGAACCTAATAGATAATTTTGAAGAGCTTGTCTACCTGTAATGTTGGCATTCAGACCTTTAATATCCACTGGGTCATTAAGGATTGCCATTTGAGCCTTAGTATCTCCTTCTGCATTATTAAGCTTCCCAATTAACTGCATGATACCTTCATACGCGGTAGTGTTGTAGTTTAGGTCACTTTTCTCAAACTCTGGTTGAGCAGATAATATGTTAATAATTCTATAAGCAGTAAAGTCATTACCTATTCTTTTGATAGAGTTCTTATCTCCAGAAACTATGCTTAGCAAGTTATCAAAATATTCCTTAACTGATGCTTTTGGAGGAACTACATATACTAGCTTTACCTTCTTCTCTACAGAGCCATCTTCAAGTTGTTTGTAGTAATAAGTTTCAAGGTCTGAACCCTGTAACATTATATCATTGCTAACAAACACAAAAGGATGTCCTGGCTTGGCAAAATTGATAGTCTTTCCACCGAATGTGTACACACCTTTAGGTGATAACTTTACTTTAGAGATGGTCATGCCTGGAACTTTCGACAATTCATCGAGTGTTATCCATTTGCCCTCATACTTCAAGTTTCCATTATACTCATAATCCATACCTTTAAGGACGTTAGTTATAGTTGGACCTTGTGATTTTAGTCCTCCAGCTAATGTCCAGTTATTGTCCTCTATGTAGAATATACCATTTGAGTTAAAGGTATATACTTTCAAAAAGTTCACTAGAGCACTTCCCCCCTCGATAGATGGATTAGCTTGTATAAACTTAATAAGTTCATTGAACCTATCAAACATAGTAGCACCTCTCCTTGAGATTTCATTATACTCATCTCTAATTGCCTTAAACTTATCATTCTTGAACACAGTTACAGGGTTAGGCAGAATGGCTAGAGGTAACTCTAATACGTCATTAGTACCCTCTCCTATAATAATAGATAGAGTCTTCAATTTAATGTTCTTGCTCTCTTCATCTTCAGAGAACATATAGCTTAGAGATTCTGAGCCAACATCTTTTCTAAACCTGCCCCATTCAGCATTATTGAAAGTACTTGCTGAACTCTTAAATGCAAATGTACAGTAGACATCATTACCTAGACCTAATAAAGCCTTGACCTTTTTAACAAGGTCTCCCTTGTCAGAGGTATTAAATATAATACTTCTTAGATTACCTATTACTTCATCAAAAGCCTCCTTGTTCTTTACTTGGATTCCAGGTAGCCTATTTAATCCGAAATAACTATCTAACCTCTTACTATTCTCTGGAGTTACTATTAAATTACCCTTCTCATCAAATGTAGTTCCAGATTCAAATGTCGGGAATGTGTACATTAATAAGTCAAGTATAGCTTCAGTCTTAGTACTAGAGGTATGGCTAACACTTGTTGCAGGGGGTGGAGTTGTATCCTCACTAGACGCTAAGGTCTTATCCCTTATATCTTTCTCAGTTGGAAGTCCATTATTTGTGATAATCACTGTTTCCTTAGTGCCGTCATCAGTTACTGTTGTAGCAGTCTCTGAGGTTAATCCCACTTCTGGAACCACAGTAACAGAGGGTATAGTAGTATCTTTCTCTCTCTTAATTAGTTCAGTGGGTTTACTGTCTAATGTAAGCCTATTTAACATATCCCTTCTTTCGGAGGAGAATGTTTTAATTCCATCCCTTGATAATTCACTGACACTAGTAGAAGAATCTTGAATAGAGGCTAATTGATTAGAGTTACTGGTTCTATAGCTGTCCTTAGTATGTAGAACGATACTTCCCTGTATAGCTCTAGAGATACCAGTATAAAGGTCGTCCCAGTACTCTTCGTTTTCCAAACCAGCAGAATCATCAATTATATAATACTTACCTTCAAGACCCTGCGAAGAGTTACCTTGCTTAAAGTCTATTCTATCTTTATAAGTAGCACTTGAAAGTAACTTATATATTTCAGTATCAGTATCATAATAGATAAATCCTATCTTCTCATCAGGATTCATACTACTAATCATAAGGTCAATATCAGCCTTAACTAATTCTATGCTATATGGTACAGAACCATTTACGTCTTTACTATTATAGACTTTGGTTCCAAATAGTCCAGAATTGTCTTGGTAGTAATGCATCGTTATGTCAGAGCCATAATTATTATTCCTCAAGTCTGACAGAATACTCTTAAGATTATTAAGATTGACTGTCACTTGCTGATTGTTAGCTCTCATTGATACTCCCAACTTAGGACATCTCACAAAGTTTCGACGCGCTAGTTGTATGGTATTCTTAACATTTGTTCCCTTGAAGTTAATCAGGTGTCTACCAATAGCTTTACTTTGGTCGAAGTCTCCCGCTGCAACTACTGGAGTACCATACTTCTGTGAGAATCTATTGGTTAAGTCCATATCGACAACTGTATGTCTTGATACTTCATCAATAAGGATTAGGGAAGGTGCTTCAGAAATCTCATTAATTTTGAAGTTTGACCTTGTGATATTGTTATCATCGAAGTATATATCATCGTCAACTATAGACACCATAATGTCTTCTTCCCAAGTTGGGTCTACCTCTTTAGATGACTTCTGCGGATAATCTTTGAAATCCTTCCACTCTTGAGATATTTTTCTCATATAATGCTCCCTGTCCAAAGTTGTTGCTGTATCAAGACCTAGGTTCTTCGCAAGGTCTTTAGCACTATCTTCAGTAGCATGAACTATCCAAACATTCTTAAGAACTTCTGGATGATATTTCTTTAATAATACTATAAGATTATTAAATACTCCAGTAGTCTTTCCACTGCCAGGAATACCCTCAATGAATGCAACCCTAGCAAATCTTGGAGATACTAAAGAATCTAATATACCTTCTCTTGGTATACCTCTACCATACTTAGACTCCCACTCAGAATTAGTCATAGAATCCGCGTGGTTCTTTAGGGAGGTATTTACAGCATCACAGAAGTTCTCTATCACACCTCCGTTAAGTATAGATGCATATCCCAAATAAGTAGCTAATTCCTGAGTTGGGATAGGTGCAATCTTATCACTGATAATAGACCTATATTCCTCATAGAAATCAGAAGCCCGAACTGCAGCTCTAGAGGCAATATACCAAACCATAGCATTATCATCTATACTGGTAGACTTAGAGTTTAGAGATTCTATACTATCATTTAGGGTTATAAGCCCAAAGTTATCAACACTAATAAGCTTAGATAGAGCTTCTGGATTTTTTACTTTATCGCTATTAGCTTTAAAGAAATCATATATGGCATCATCTAACTTAACTATTTCTGATTCAACTTGGAACCTCTCCTCCTTATTAAGATTAACCTTCTTAGCAGCAGATATTTCCTCTAATTTACTTAGACTACTCACTACACTCTCAAACTCAGCCCTTCCAGACCAGTCATTAGGGATGCTAAGAATAAATCTCTTTATCCTATCGTAGATAAGTATATTCTTATTGTTAGCAGTTCTAGTTTGTTCTCCTAATTTCTGAGCATTGTTAGCAGCAATAATTTTTTGGAATGTTTTAAGGCGTAGTTCAATACCTTCCAAATCTTGCATCATTGCGTCGGCTACATTTGATTGCAGTTCAGCAAGGTTTGCCTCAGAATCTAACTCATTTATAGTAACATTCATACCATAAAGATTAGATAAATCAGCATTGTCTACTCTAGCACTAAGTAGCTGAGCTTTAAATATGTTAATCACTGAAAGAGCTTCAGCAATTTGGTCTAACCTCTCATTATTTAAGTTAAAGTTAGATAGGTCTTCCATATGCTCCTTTAAAGAAGCATCTGTTTCTTCAAGAATACTTGATACTTTAACATCTGAGTCGGTAGTACTTAAAGAGAATTGGTCTAAAAGTTCAATGATATTTGAATGCTTCAACTTATCAATTTGAGCTTTAGCTGCTTCCATCTTGGTTGCATCTATATAACTGTTCTCATCCCCATAATATTCCGCCTGATTGATAAAATACCAATATGCTGAATTTAGGGTACTGCTCAGTACTCTCTTTAGTTCTGGGTTAATGTAACCTTGATTTATAATGGGCTTAGTAATAGCCTCTATATGTGACACTAAGAACTTACCTACTAACTTGTTATACTGCTCTGCCGCTGTATAATCCTCAGTTATTGGAGTATTTATAATATCAGTGAACGTAGACTTCTCAGATTCAGTTCCAAAAGTAGCTAATAATGGGCTTATAATACCCATTGATGAATGTACATTAAACTGAGACATCTCTTCTGAGAATGACTCTGAGTCTTTAGTTTCATTAAGTCTATTAACATACTCATTCAATCCTGATTGTAAGACACTTAATGTAGAGTGCAGATTTTCATCAAAACTTTCATAGTATTTTAAACTATGGTTTTGAAACAGCGGAGCAACTACTTTAGCTATAGACTTATGGATAGAAGCTGCAGTACGTACTGCATCTTTAAATCCAGAGTTCTTCCATCCCTCATACTCCTTAGATATTTCCTCTAACTCGTTTTTCGGAATATCTGTTACTTTCTTACCAGTTTTATTCTCGGCATACTGTATAAGAGTTGGAGATAGATATGCACTACTAACAGCGGTAGACATCTCGAATAAAGACTCATATATAAGCTGAGGAGCTAGTTCTCCTTTCATATATGCCTCTTTCCTCTCAATAGCTGCCTTAAGTTCTCCTTCTAGTCTACTTCTCTCAGCCTTAGTTGCTCCATTTTCTTTTACTTGTGCATCTGTGGGACCTCCATTTTCCATTCTTTCTTGAGTTCCCCCAAGAGAGTTAAGCTGGTTAGTTAAGGTCACAATCTTCTCGCAAACACTGTTATAATCCTGTAGGTAACTAGCAGCTACACTACTATTTCTTAGTGCAGAAAACCTAAGGTCATTAAGTGTTTGTGTGTCGAAGAAAGCATCATCACTAATAGTAGCTCCTTGTGCAGCTAATGTATCAGTAACAAATTTAGCTATTCTCCTAACCTCAGATTTAGCAGCAAGGTCTTGATTGTCAGAGTCTGTGCCCTGTGCCCATATTTTCTTACCATCTACAAGTTTAGTAGCAGATAAATATTTGTTTCCAAGCTCCATCTTGTTTACTAGCTTTAAGAAATCGTTCATTTTACCATTTCTAGCCATATAAACAAGTTGTTGCATAGCTTGTTTGCTATCCATACTTCCAAGCTGCCTAGCTGCCCTAAGATTGGGTAAGGCATCAAACATAGCGCCACCTAGCATACCTCCGACAAAGGACATACCATATCTGTCTAGCATATTATCCCATGCTTGTAAAGGAGGAGTATCACTACCAGCTAACCACATACCAAGATTGGTAACAGATTTAGCAAAATCATACAATACTTCCTCAGATACTTCTTCTATACCTTCACCAAGGGCATTTGCAGCAGTAGCCTTTAGTCCACTCTTTCCTATTGAATAATTAGCTTGGGCAACATCCTTACCTAGCTTAAATATTTTCTTCATCCATTCAGTTTTCTGAACCTTAGAAGCATTATCAATAGTTTTTCTAGAACCTTCTGTTAAAGTTTTAACTACTTGCTTCATCTGCTCTTTATCCATCCTAAGTTCTGGAAGTATCCATTCTCCTAGCTTACTATTAATAATAGCATATTCACCCGCAGCGTATCCTAGTGTAAGTAGTGCTGCTTCCATGTCAGTAGCACCCTGTTCCTTAGCTTCACCATAGGCATCTTGAACTGTAATGCTAGTCATATATGCCTTAGATAGAATTTCTCCTATCTTGTTATAGCCCTTCATATAGTTCTCTAAATCATTCTGAGCCTTTAATGCTGTAACAGCTTTAAGCTCTTCTAATTGTCGACCTAGCTTAGCTATATCCTTTTGAGACAGTTTAGTGTAATCCTGCAACGTAGCCCATTTTTTCTGGAACTCTAATTCTTTCTTAGCTATTCCAGCTTCATCCATTAGATTGCCTTTTACTATAGCTGGAGCATACTTAAATATCCACCTCTGTTCATATAGTTGCTTAAATACATCTCCAGCCAGGTTAATAAAGTTCTCCATAGACCAGGCATTACTTTGACCATATTCAGAGGTTGTAGGCTCTAAGGACTTAGTAAATCCCTCTACAGATGAAAGGAACTTATTGTCACTTCCAGAAAATACTTTACCTAGAGTAGCTAGAACCTTAGTTGTTTCTAAGGCAATTCCTGCACCTATATACCAAGGACTAATGCCAGGAATGAACATAGGAAGGATTGAAATTGCATTCCTAGCTAGAGAGCCAGCAACACTTTTATCAATTCCGTCTGAATCAAAGAAATCATATTTATTAATTGCAGACCCGTCAGTAGTTAAGGTATTCAGCTTAGATAAAACTCTTCTTCCATAAACATCACGTCCGTCTAAATTCTCATAATAGTAGGTTCCATTTTCATTTAGCTTTAACTCACCCTTCTTGTGTTTAACTAGCTCTTTAGATATTGGGTCTACGTGTTCTCCATCTTCATCCCATTGTGCCATGACCCTAGTATCCCAGAAATCAGTCCAGAATGAATCGTTCGGAGAATCATGCCACACTGGGCTAGCACCGTTAGATGCTCCTATAGGATTAGCCAATACTTTTTGGGTCTGAGCAACTTCATCCGCTGACATAGTTGGAGCGTCCAACAAGTTCAACCTTCTAACCCCCCTCTTTTGTCTAAGAGGGTTAGCCTCCCTAGATAGATAAATATCTGGACCTTTCCTTCTTTGTTCAGGTTCTGCAAAGATATTATCTCTATGGAACGTAGCTTGGCTTACAATATCCTCCTGATATGACTCATCAGCCAACTGGTTGTAAGTCTCAGCCATGTATTTATATATATTATCAAACTTAGCTTCATCAAATTTGCCATCAGTTTGAAACGCAGGATTATCTTGAATTTGTGGAATGTTCTTATAAACACTTGCATCTTCCAATGAAGTGTTTGTGGCATCTAATCCTACTGCCTTAAAATCAGAGATAGAAAAGGTAGGATTAGATACTCTATTCAACAGCCAATCATTTTCCTTTGAATTTGTCATATTACTAGATTTTATAGTGTAGATAGAGAAGGACTTGGCACATAGGTTTGTAATTTTTGCTTTTGTTGCTCCTTAGCTTCTATATCCATAGCATCATTACCTTGCATTGTTGGATAATGACCAGAGCCAAGAGAGGCATTAATAAGATTCTGTCTCACAGGAATATAAACTGAACCAGAATATACGTTGTTACCACTAGAGAATAGACCTGGCTGACTCATCTTAAATGATGCATCAGCAGCTTTTAGTATTCTTTCTATACTTTCTCTTTCATTAATGTCAGTAACCTCACTAAGTGTATCGTCCATTGTTGGGTCTTCCGCAAATGCAGATTCATCAGCTGATGCGTCTAATATAGCAAATCTTCCGTAAGCAGAAGTATTAATTTGACCATTTACATATTTGTAAGGCAATTTATACTTAGCATAAATCTCATTTTTCTGAGCTTCGTCCTTTATATCTCCCTCTCTAATCTCATTTTCAGCTAATTCTAATCTCTTTAAAGAATCTATATCAGGTTTAAGAACCCCAGACTGTAATGCCTCTACGTCAATAGGTAGGTCTACAGCCACCACATTTGAGCCATCTATAGCTACCCTACTCCTTTGTGAAGAGTTTAATAACTGTCCCCCCATTGTGACATTCTTAAAATCTAATACTCCAGAGAATGTACTCCTTGCAGCATCCTCTAACGTAGCACTTCCTATAGTCTTACCAGATGTATCGACCATTGGGGCACTATTACCAGGAAGATTTAAACTATAAGAATTTCCATTGTTAATCTTATGGTTCTTAATCTCACCCAATCCTAGTAGGAATGCTTTAGCAGGGTCTGTAATATTGTTATCCTTACTACCAGATGATTTGGTATTCCCCTTAGCATCCATTTTCTCTTGTAGGTCTAGTTTTATAGTATGTTCCCCACTCAATGCTGATTGAGTTAAGGACATCAACAACTTCTTAACCCCTTCTCCAGAATTATCTCCTAAGTACATAGCTGCCTTAGCTTGTAAAACCGTCCTCATATTTCTTGGCAAGGAAGCTAACAAGTAGCCTAATGCTTGATTAGCTTGAGCCTGCTGTGACTTGTCTAAACTAGACATCTTATAAAGACCATCTACCGACATTCCAGATAAGTCTTCTCTACTTGGCTGCAAAGCAGTTAGATACTCTATACCTTTCAATATTTTTCCAGATTGCTGACCTACATACCCCTCCCTGGACATAGAGGTAGTCCCCAGCTTATTAATTACTGACTGTATATACTCGGTGATTTTAGGGACACCTATAGCATTATTTATAATACTTGTTAGGTCAGTATTAAAGGCTGCACTAATACTATTGGCACGATAGTTAGCTAACTCAGAATTAGTTAATATTTGTTCAGAATTGAGGTCTACATCGTTTAATGACTTCTTCTGTAACTTACCTTCAGCATTAACCGTAATTACATGACCACCGTCGGTCACTGCAATCTCTCCAAGCCCACCATTTTTGTCCGCCTGTGTCATAGCACTTTTAAATCTTTCATTTTCTGCCTTTATTCTAGGAAGCATTTTCAATATTGTCTTATATTGGACGGTGGCATCTTCCTTCTTAAAGGGATTTTTATATATATTATCTGAGAATATACCTGAAGTTTCTATAAATGCTTCAACATCACTAGGTATACCATTCTCATATAAAAACTTTACCATATTCTTGTCTAGCAGCCCAACAGAACCGTCTGATTCCTCCTTACTAGTTGTTGCAGGTGAATAAGGAGCAGCTACTTGAGGTACATTAGTGTAGCTAACAAAGGCGGGCATACCCCCGCCTTGTTGTAGCTTATCAATTAATTTCATAGTTGCATTCCTTTCTTTATAAGTGCAGCAGTGAGAGCAGACATATTTGCAATCATCTTGTTATGCTCCCTCTTAGATTCCATTATATCTTTATGAAATTGTTTATTATCATCTGATAGTCTCTTATTGAAATCCTTAGCCCTTTGAAGCATAGCTTTTTCAGCATAGGACAGCTTAGAACCCTTTCCACTAAATCTAACTAACCAGGGAGTATCTATCAGTGATGTTCTTTCCTTCAGTGCATCTGACTGATACTTGGAGCGTAATTTAGATATTTCTCTCTGTGCCCCCACTGGGTCATTCTTGTAAGTCTCTCCAATTTTAGCTAATTCAGTATCGTATTCTGAACCAACTCTGTTTAGATAAGACTCTAAAGCTAACTGATTCTTCATACCTCTAGCTTGTCTGAATCTATTCTCTACACCAGCTAAATAAGGAGCAATAACTTGCTGATAATTAGCAGTTATTCTTCCAGCATCAATCTGCTTCTTAGCTGCATCTATAGCATTCATTGAAGCTCTATTCCTGTTAGCAACCTCTACTCTTCTTGCCTTAGCAGCATCAGATTCTTGTTGTCCTAACATCCTAGTTTTATAGAACATTTCAGCATCTTGAAGACCACCTTGGAATCTAGCTTGTCCTGCTCTATCACTAGCCTCTAACTCTCCAGCTAACTGTAGTGAAGCATCAGAAGTTCTAGGTCTTGCAGCTACAGATTCTAAATTACCTGCTTGTTGCTCTGCATTGGTCTTAGCTTGGAAATTACCTTGAAGTGGAACAGTATTCTCAAATGTATCTAATAAGGTTGGCTTTAGTCCTTCCTTATATACTTTAGCTGCCCTGTTGTTAGCTGCCAAACCACCAACCATTCTACCTAAAGCTAATACTTCCTCTGGAGCTACATTAAGTTTAAGCTTCTTCTTAGGAGTACTTGTTACACGCTTTATACCAGATGGGTTAGTTGTATCACTAGCTGCTACTTTAGGAGCTACAACCTCGTCTAGGTGTTGAGTCGGTTCCTGAAGTGCCCTTAGTCGATAGGTTCCATTACCTTTGTCATATAATTCCATTCCTCTGGTTGCTAATTGCTTATTAAAGCGAGCAACGTCTTCGGGAGTCATTCCACGGGCAAGTGTTCTGTTACCAGTTCTATCACCAGCATACACGTCAAATCCAGTTGCACCTTCTGTAGTACCATAGCCTACGATACCATTTCTAATCAGGTCATCAAAGCCTTGATTAGTTCCTCTAAAGGTAATTTGTCTTTGTTTAGCTAGCGGGTCTTGTACTGAGTAATTATACTTACCACCGAAGTAATCTCCAGTCTTATTAGTTAATTGGTCATATATATCTTCTCCGCCATTAAAAGAGAGCATATAGGAAGATTGCCAATCATCTGGTCCAGTATGTGAAGCTTTCCACCTATCAATATCAGCTACCCAGTCATAATTAGCCAGAGCAGATGCTCTATTCCAGTTAGACATATCTTTAGCCTTGATTCTTCCTACTGTGTCACCACCTTGTAAGAATTGAATTAATCCACCCTCTGCTTTCTTAGTGACATCCTTAGAAGTTTTCTTCTTTTTATTTGACTTCTTATGAGGTAAGTCTGCCCTCTTAGTATGGTTAGTATTAGGTTTCTTGTTTATAAGTTCCCAAAGATACCTTGCATTAGGGTCTTTCATAGCACCTTCTGGTACTACATATACCTCTGTAGGAGCATAAGGACTTCTCTTAGGGAAGACTTCTTCATATCCAAAGTCCTTCCTATTTCTAACAGCTTCGTCCCAAACTGCATTATACTCACGTTCTGCTGCAGGATGGAATACATCTCTATATTCCCTCTCAGTTTTAGCTCTTTGTTTACCAAACTGCCTTCCACCTGGTATTTGTCCTTCAATAAACTGGTCTAACCTCTGTGAAGGTTGTATAGTTTGTGAAGCAACTACTTTATTAGCATTTCTAGATGCAGGGATAACAGCTGGCAAGTTTGTAGTCTTAGGAACAAATGGCTCTAAAATAGAATTTATAGTCCTTACTGCGTTAGCATTTGGAGACTCAACTGGAGTACCTCCTGTGTGAACAGCCCTATCCTGATATGTTCCTGGCTTACTTAGTTTAGAGGGGTCAGTTTTATCTAAAGGCTGTCTTTGCCTACCATCTCCCATAACAAACACCCTATTAGATGGGGTTGCTTGACCAGGTGCAGGAAGTGCGGTTCTGTATTTGGAAGCATAGTTAAGAGCTTGAACTAGATTAGATACTCCTTCCACACCCTTCTGAGCTATTTCAGAGTCCCTCTTGTTCTTTATTTCTCCAGCTCTTTTTCTACTTTCAGCCCATCTATTCCTAATATCGTTCTTCTCTGCCCTTGTTCGTCCTCCAACTATTCCATTCTTGTAAAACCATGCGTCTGAGAATGGTATGTTAGCATTACCTCTAGGCTGGGAAGCATCTCTATAACCTAACCAGTAGTTTCCTATTTTTGTGTCTGCTGCCCAATTTCCAGCATTCTTAGTTCCTTCAACCTTCTCAGATTGAGGTCTTAGTCCGAAATATTTGGTATCTATAGACACACTTTCAGGTTTTATTGCATTATCCCCCTCAAGATTGTTAGCCTTATTATATTGTTGTGCAAATTTAGCTTTGAGTTCACTTACCTGGTTTTTACCCTTTGTATTCTGGAAGAAAGCATCATCAACTTCTAGTGTTTGTTGCTTACCGTCAATCATGGCAGTAACTTTCCTTTTACCAGAAGGTGTAGTTGAGGAGTTCCACCAACCCTTCTTAGACTGAGCATAGTTCTTTCCCATCAATACTGTACTAGCAATAGCAGAAAGGTTCTTGAAGTCCCCAGTATTAAGACTCTTAATATCGCCCTTAGTAAGTTTTGATAGAGTTTTACTATATTCTGCCCTTAGTGTTGGGTCTAGGAAATTAGCAGCGTTAACAGCTGTCATAATGAGAGGTATACTCTTTCTTATTTTTCCTAATGCTCTAGTAGCTTTCAATGTTTTCCCAACTGGGATTAAAGATAAGGCATCCATTCCCAAGTTCATTGCGAGTCTACCAGCGTCTCCTAAATCTAAACCATCACTAGCCCAATCTGCGCCAAACTCTGCTAGAGATGAACCTACACCTATACCTGTAGAAGCAAGGTTAGCTCCAGGGACAAACCCAAGTCCAACACTAGCTAAGTCAGCCATAGCTGCTCCCAATCTAACTTTATCAGAAGTCTTAATAACTCCACCAGCATCAGTTATATCTTTGTCATTACCTAGTGAGGCATTAGACCTACCAGTGAATGATTGATGTGCAGCCTGATTCTTCTTAGCCTGCTCTTCGCTAATTTTAGGTCTTGTCACACTTGGGGTATCCTCTACCTTAGTGAATTTAGTACCTAACTGAGCAGTTATTACTCCACCTTCTTTTCTGTATCCACGAAGTCTTAATATCTCATCATTTATTTCCCTAGTTCTTTGGTTAATTGGAATGCGAAGTAAGGCTTCGAGACGTTCATTCTTTTGGGTTTGGGAATTATCAAATCCCTTATTGAAACTCCATTGCCACTGTCCATCTGGTCCCTTTCTAACATTCATAACATCATCGCCACTTTTCCACTGGTACTGACCCTTATAACTCACAAAAGGAGATTGACCAGATGAAATCCACTTAGATAAGGTACTCTGAACCATTTTATAAGCATCGCTGGCTGGGTTGTTTAATCCAGAGTCATTCATCCATGCACTGAATAAATTATCCCTATTACTTTCTGAAACATCACTGTAGTCTATAAAGCTAGTCCCTTGGTTACTCCTAGCTCCTGCAGGATTATATGTTCCTAGGTTCACAATGTTACCATCGCTACCAACAAATTGATATTGTCCTAAGGATTTATTAAATTCTACTGAACCGTTGCGCACTTCTCCAGTAGTAGGATTTTTTAAGTAAAACTCTGATTTTCCACTTACATCTGATGGGTCTGAATATGCCCCGTACAGAATATTATCACCAGCCCCAGATGCAAATTGAGATAAGTTAGTAATATAGTTATAACCTCTACCTCTCAGCATCTTGGTAAATGGGTTATTGTCAGTAAGTCTAGTATACTCATTTAATTGGGCTTGTCTTGCTCTAGTAATGTCTTGTCTATATTGCTCAGGCAAGTTTGAATCATCATAGATATTTCCATTAAAAGCATACTTATTACCTACCCCCTCAAACACGTTACCTGGAAGTATCCCACTAACTTCCTGGTTAGTTCCCTTTTTATATATATGATATTGACCTTTCTCATCAATTGTTCTGTCATACTCGGAGTTAGACCAACCTCTGTCAGTTCTTCCCTGTTGACCTTCTACCGCAGGAGCTTGTGCTGGCTGTGCTTCAACTGCAGCTTTCATAAATTTATCTAAATCACTACCACCTAGTGTGGCAAATGTGTTGTAATCGTCATTGTCTAGTTTATTATTAGAAATAGCAGAACCAAATGCCCTTCCACGAGCTATTAAGTCTTCCACACTATTGATACCAGTATCGGTCCAATCGTGCTCTTGATACAATTTATTATAATCTGCACTATTAAAGATGTCAGCTATGAGTGCATTACGGTCTTTCTCTGACCTATTTTTAAACCAGTTGCCAAAATCTATATTGTTTCCTCCATACCATCTTTTTGAAATCTCCTTAGTTAGATAGTCATTGGTGTTAAATTTCTCAGCCTTTACCTCAGGCTGCTTATACTGCGGCGCTCCCTTAATGATGTTGTATAGATAATCAGCAGCTAATCCATAGGCATTATTCTCAGTATTCTTAACCCCTGTTTTTATACCCAAGAATTTCTTTCTATCTAACTCACCAGTACTCGATTTTTGACCCGTTGCATCTTGAAAGTTGCCCATAGCATCCATAGTTATAGTGCCATTGTTCATTCCCTCAAGCATATATTGCACAGCATTTCTAAAATCAGCTGCAGCAGCATTCTTTAACCCCTTAGATGAGGTATATTCATCCACATCTCTATAACCTCTCTTTATTAGGTCATCTTGGTTAAAGTCGCCTAGCCCTTTTATACTCAGAAGCTTAGGTTTGTCAGTTTGACCTCCAGAGTTGTACTTTCTTATTACTTGTGACATATACTATGTATAATAAAAAAGGAGCATATAATTAATATACGCCCCTTCTTACCTTGTTGACTAATTATCTTACTCTTACTAGTCTAGCACCTTTTCTTGCAAAAGTTGGTTCCTCTTGAGGAGCTTGTTCTTGAGCAGCACCACCTTGAGCGATTTGCATTAGAGCTTGACATACAGCCATTGCAGCCTCACAATTCTGAGTCTGAACTGCTTGTGCAGCTACTTGTAGAATCTGTGCCATTGGGTCTTGTCCCCCTTCAGCAGGTGCACCACCCTCAGCAGGTGCTCCTTCTGCTGGTGCTCCGCCTGCTGGTTCAGCACCAGGTTGAGGTGCAGCACCACCTTGCTGGAATTTTCTAAATTTCTCTTCGATTTTCATAAATTAATACGTTTAAACAGTTTAACCACTTAATTTCTGCAAATATAAGCATTATAAGCTGCATCACCAAATCAATTTATGAATTTCATGAAAATAGATTAGAGTTTGATTTAAAAGTCAAATATCACATAGTACAACTACTCATATCTTATCTGTGGATGATTATTATACTCTCATTATCAATAGCCTTCCTAATATACCTCATTAATGTAATAGGCTTATAGGAAGCTACAAATGTGGTAGTACCAACATCATCCTTATCATTCATGTCAATAGGAAACTCTACAATTACATCATCTGTTATGATTCTATAATATAGAGTTCCAGCTATTGCATGAACAAACTTTGCTTCGCTCGGAAGAGTTACTATTTCCTTTAGTGTCATACAAGGAATGATTTAATAGTATCAGCAAGTAATTTACCATCTACATTATCAAGCTTTCCCTTGACCACCTTAATAGCTTCTCCCATAGACTTTTTCGGGATTTCTGGGCAGATTGTGTCTTCACTCTGCGGTATGTACCATCCCTTCTCCGTACAGATTTCATAGATTGCCTTATTGATGTCCTCAATCGTGGCTTCTCGCGGAAGGAAAGACTCCAGCACTAGAATCTCCTTAGATTCATTATCGGCTAGGTCTTTCCTTCCTGCTGCAATATATTGGTCTCTACTATCAAGTCTTTGCTTAACCATCTTACGAAGAATAGTAAACTCAGCTGCATCATCTAAAGGCTTAGCATTTTTAGCTGTTTGAAACACTAAGAACTCATTCTTAATAGCTCTTAGTACATCAGTTCTCTTTGTGTTCTTATCAAGCATTGATTGCTTAATAAGTGCATCCATTTGCTCTCTGAGCATTTTCGTTCTCCTTTCTTATTAAATGTTTTAAATACTCGTATTCTTCAATACTAATTACACCCTTAATCCTTAGAGAGGTTAACTTACGAAGAAGCAACTCTCTATCTAGGGTTGGGTCATTATAGATATGTCTAAGCGGCTGTATCATTTAGAATATGTATTGCTTGTTCGACATCTTCATCACTTAAACCCCATTTCAACCAGTCAGTTTGGATAAAGTAAGGTAGCTGACAGTCTAACATATCATCGTCAAGAATAATATACCTATAAGGCTCAGTTTGCTTATCCAACCACTCCTGTATTTCGGAACCTCTATGTCTACTCCTCATATAAGGTGTAACATCATATATAGGCTCTTTAATTCCAACTAGGGTAAATACCTCTTGGAGGTTACTATCACTTCTCCAAGTAGAGGAAACTACAATCTTAGCCTTAGTAGCATCTGTTATTCTATTCAACCTCTTTACTGCTCTTGGGTCAATGTTGCAAGCACCCCAAGCTATGTGCTGAGGATGGTCTTTAATCCATTCATCATATCTCTTATCTTGGGTTCTTTCAGAATAGAAAAGGTTACTGTTCATAACCCCATCTATATCTAGGAATATAAACTTATTCATGCTTCAGATATTCTTTAGTAAACTCCGCCCAATTAAAGGAATATTAGTTTGTTTGTTTACCTCACAACAAATAGCAGCTACAACAGTGGAGTCAATGCCGCCACTAACCCCAAGAACCATAGCGCGAAGACTATGATTAACAAGATAATTTCCAGTCTCCTCAACGAGGGTTTTGAAAACCTTTTCATAATTTAATCTATTCATACTTTTAATTCTTTTTTAAAGTAATATATGAATCCCACTAGTTCAACATATACCACAGATACTAATTCCCAACCCTTATCCCCGTAAGCATTTAGCTCTTTGGGGGTAAGTTTGGAAATACTAGATTTTAGTGCATATCGCCAGGTTGGCATTTACTTAAAACTTACTAATAGTTTGAATACAGTGCTTAACCTCTTCAGTATCACCAGTATGTTTACCTAAATCATCAGATAGTTTCACACAGTTGAATACTGGTTGGTTCTTATTCATACGGCAAGAAGTCAGCTTCATAACGATATTAGATGGTTTAAACCCAGTGTCATTAGTAAGGTTAGTACCTATACCAAATGCACATCGGATTCTACCTCTGCAATATTCCTGAATTTCTTCCGCCTTATCGAATGTCAGTGCATTGCTGAAGATAATAGTCTTAGTAGATGGGTCAATTCCAAGTTCTTTATATCTAGCAATAGCCTTCATTACAAATTGGAACTCATCTCCACTATCCTGTCTAATGCCATCAAATAACTTACATAAACCAATGCAAACAACAACTATATTCATTATGGGAAGAAGACAACAATAAATGAATGAGAATACTTCACGTTCATTCTCCTTGTGTACCATGTTAGGTAAGTACTTACCCATAAGAATAGCTATTGCTGATATTGATAAGTGAACTAGTATGATAATTTTTATGACCATACCCTAACTCCATTACTTTCTACATATTCATTGAGTTTAACTCCTCCATCTAGGGAAGCTACACCATCAAGGAATATCATAGGGTTAACAGGGGCTAGGTTCTTCAAAGTTTCAAGTACGCAGAAGTCTCCTGCCAAACCACAAATTACTACTTGCTCATCTGGCTGAACGTCAACTCCTACCGATGAACTATAGATAGTATGGTACTGGACTTTAGCATTAGCTGGAGCAACCTTTATTCCATATTCTTCTGAAAGTGATAGAGTACCTTTAGTAATTACTTCATAAGGTATTCCAGCACCAATACAACCATACAGTAATAAATCATGTATAGCCGCACCCTTAGAGAACTGCACACAATGCTCATTCCACTGACCACCATTCTTCTTAAAGGAACAATGGTTAGATGGATGCCAATCGGCAGTAAATATCACCCGACCAACTTTGTTATTCTCAATTAAATGAGAGATGTTCCACAGAGCCTTATCAGACCCTGGAACATAGAGTGGTGCTCCCAGCAGACAGAAGTCATACTGGAAGTCCACAACTACTAGGGTTACTTTTTCTTTCATCTTATTGAACTTATAATAAGTAATAATACAGCAATTACTAGCACTACTACAAGAGGCATCCATAAAGGAGCAATAACCCAGAACCAAGTTATATTAGCTCCGAATAACTTACAGGCTAGTAGTACTATAAACAATAGAGGGAAGAAGCCTATACCTCCCCTTGTTGCAACTTTAGACATCGAGATATAAAGGTTTAAACGTTTCTGTATACGTTTCATCTACTAAAGACACATTAGCCATCTTCATATCGTCAAGGGTTTGCAGATTGTGCTCTCCACTATGGATATGTCCACAGAATGTATATTTAGGATGTTTACGAAGCATCTCGTCAGCCAACCAGGGATTGCCAGCATCCTCTTGGTTAAATCTCTGGTGGATAACACCAAGACCGCATAATTTAGGAGCATCGTGGGATATAACAATATCACACTCTGCTGGCATAGATTTATATGTCTTGATTAGAGTTTCAGGCTCATACATATAAGCCCAATTGCCAAAGATTTTACAATATGGAGTTCCCCATACTAAATAGCATTTTCCACTCTCATCAATAATACAAGTCTCTTCATTATCTAACAACTCAAGTTTACCATTAGTTGGCTGCGTTAAGATTGAGTTAATCTTTAAAGGTTGTCTGTACATATTAGCTAAAGCAAAATCATGATTGCCTCCTACCATAATAACAGACTCACACGGAAGATTATTAACCCATTCAGCAAATTCAGTCTTTAACCATTTCTCACTCTGAGGAATGTTTCTCTGCATACGTAATGGCATAATATCTCCGCATATCAATACTGCTGTACACGGTTCTTTTATTTTAGGAAGAATGCCATGTAAATCAGATGTTACACAAATTCTCAAGGCTTCTTAGTTTTTAACGATTGGTCAATTTTGTGGGCTTTGCCATACACATTCTTAGTCCATCCATTCATGTGTCCTTTATTATTGCCTATTAGACAACCTTTCTCACTATCTACTGCATAGACTTTGTGAGTTACACATGAACCTTACAGAATACTACATCGCCCACTTTACAATCTTCCCATTTTATTGGAGTAACTCTATGCTTCTCATTACTCTTATATAACGGAAGCATAGAGTTCCCAGGCTCACTGGTGATAAATGATTCACCAGCTTCTAACCTTTTAATCTTCCTCAGTGTGTTGGGATTCATAACCTACTCTTAGTTCGTCTTCATAATCTTCGGCTACCTCTTCTAGAGCCTCTTTAACAGTGCAAGCAAGAAATGTCTGACCAATCATTAGAGAGCCAAATCCCTTAATTAGTTCAGTAGCACTTGCATCATTATAAGGTATCTCCATAGAACAGATAGTTCCGTCGATTTCTAAAGTCAATTTAGTCATTATAGTTTGTATATTTCGTCAGGAATTGTATGCTCCTTGACTGATTTCTCTACTCCATTATCTATTTGGTTTTGAATCTTTTTCTTCACCTCTTCCCAAGAGATTGGAGTGTAGTTATTGTTATCTACGCCAACATCATATTGATATGGGAATAGATTACACAACCTATCACAATCCAAACCAGAACTAGTAGGTCCAGAATGAACATGACCAAATAACTGCCATACAGCATCAGCTTCATTGCGATAAGAACCACCATAGCACAAGAATGGATAATGATTCAAATAGATACTTCTTTTCTCTATCTGAATTTGCATTTGAGGTATTACAGCCACAAATTTATCCATGTAACCTTGTCTTAGATTCTTCCTATCGTGATTACCAATAATCAAGTAGATTTGTCCGTTTAGACGAGGGATAACACTATTCCATAATGCACTACCACCGAAGGCAAAATCTCCTAAATGGAAGACTGTACCGTCCTCTGGAACTACTTTATTCCAGTTCTCAATCAACTTTTCATTCATCTCCTCTACATCTTTAAATGGTCTATTACATAGTCTAATTATGTTAGCATGACCAAAATGTGTGTCAGATGTGAAGAAAGTCTTTTCAGGATTAAATTCAAACTTCTGTTCTTTCATCTTTATCAATTTTTATATCGTAACCAGTTTCTACAAATATATATGTAGACGGACTGAGCATCCTTCTATATTGGAAGGCATAAACTTTGTCCTCTAACAATATCGGAATTAGAGTGTGA
>ERZ1026947.33-NODE-33-length-92240-cov-6.907686_pt1 | contig 92240 bp, 72 predicted proteins | sample MGYA00519568_ERZ1026947 | MGnify/ENA primary metagenome ERZ1026947 (study PRJEB26926, sample SAMN06164744) | human gut metagenome | biome: ENVO:00009003; feature: ENVO:2100002; material: ENVO:00002003 | host: Homo sapiens | place: USA | collected 2012 ...
GTCGGCAGCGTCAGATGTGTATAAGAGACAGCCTCATAATAATGTACGCGCCCCTTCATGATAATCACTGGGCACGTCTCCACTTTTCCAAGCAGAAAACATCCATCATGTCCTGCCACCGTCGATACCGGGAAATGCGGTATCTCACCATATGGAATCTTCGCATCAATCGTCAGACGATCTGCGAAATCCCCTAATCCGGAGCCAAGCACCAAAGCCACTTTGGGTGTATAGGGCAGGCGTGCCCGCACATAGGAGGCCGCTGCTTGCAGCTCTTCATACGTTATCTCTTTTTTCATCTCGCATCCTCCTGCAAATCCTGTTATTTATTTACAAAGGTGACTTCCTCTCTCCAATAGCACACGATCGGCATGCCTGCTTCCACATACTCATAGAGCTCTGCAGCCTTATCGACGGGCAGATTCACACAGCCATGGGACCCGCTGTAGGTATAAATTTCTCCTCCGAACTTTCCACGCCAGTTCGCGTCGTGCAGACCGATACCACCATTAAACGGCATCCAGTATGTCACCGGAGTCTCATAATCTTCACCAATCAGAGTCGCATGCATCTTCTTATAAGAAAGGCCATACAGGCCGCCCGGTGTCTTGTGTCCCGGCATCTGACCGGTTACACAGTCGCTATCCCATTTCAACCTTCCGTTTTGATAATAATATACGTGTTGGTTCGTCAAGTCAATCTCCACATAGGTGGAACCAATATCATTCTGATCACACAACGCATAGCCACGGCGTTTGCATGCCGGTTCTTTCGTAAAGCTTTTTTTCTTTAACAACAGCTCATACAATTCCTCTGTCTCGGTCTCCGCATCAATCACCCAGCCATAATATCCACCATGTACCAGAATTGTCTTCCTGTCATGCGTCGTAAATTCCCGGTCGGTATCCGCCGTCGTGAACCGATCCCTGAACTTCTCGACATACGCTTCAACATTGCTCCTGCTGATTTTTATACTGCCATCTGAACTGACATATGCCATCTTTGTCAATTCTTCCCTGGGGATGGTATATGTATAGGAGCCAAAATCATACACCGCTTCGATATTTACAAATGCATCCGCCTTCTCCTTTGTTTCCAGAATTGACTTTGAATCTGCTAAAATACGGGCCGGAATATAACATTCTGCGGCTTCCACATCCAGAGAAGTATCATAATTTTTCAATGCATTTAATACCTTGTCATATACTTTTCCTGTATCCAGTTTCGTTCCCATCTCTTCCGGAATGATTTTTGCCTCACCATCTTCTAAAACAACCTTTGCATCCTTTGATTCAACCATTTTCGCCGGATTCATGGCTGACGCCGTCTGTAGACAAGCCTTCAGCTTTTCCCTGTCACAATTCACAGTATAGTCAATTTTATAATCATAGCTGTAAAAGCTGTTTACAAACCATAAAAATGGCGAATTCTTCTTTAGCAGTGCATCCACAGATTCTGTCAGCATAACATCTGAATCGGCATCTCCCAATGCAAACGTAAAATCACTGTCCCTGAACTTGATATCCAGAATATAATTCCGCGCATCAGCAAGCAGCATATTCTCCACAGATTTTACAGTTTCTCCTGCGACATTCTTACCGTTGATTGTCGTATTTAACCCAAAGCAATGCATATGGAAGATCACACCACCAATGTAAACAGCCAGTAAAACGGCAACAGCCGTGATTGTCACCGTGCGTATCATCCGTTTTTTTCTGCGGTACCGATACACAGAAGGGTCGATAAACGGATCCTGCTCATAAAGATTCTCAGACTTGTCATCCGCATCCTTGGATTCTTCCACCTGTTCCATTTTATCTGCTTCCGCGGAACTTTTTTCCTTATTTTTTATTTCCTCTCTGTCCTTTTTTTCCCTGCTCATACTTACATCCTTTTTATTTATTATACAGATTTTTGATTCTGTATCATTGGTACGTTCGTATCATATCTTATAGATTGTATGATTGCAACCAGATGCAGAAAGAATTGCCTCTTTGATGCAACAAATTTACATCTTATTTACATTGATCACAACCATCTCCGGAGGGTTGTTGATCCGTATGTGAATAGAATGCATGCCACAACCTGAGGTCACAACCATCTTCGTACACAAATCCCCGCTGTCATACACACCATAATCATACTTTGGAAACGGATGTAACCGTGGAGAAACCACACCTCCAAATCCCGGTATCCGCACCATACCGCCATGATTATGTCCGGACACAATCAGATCCGGATGCAGCGCACAATATGCCCGGAAATAATCCGGATTGTGTGCAAGCAGAAAGTTGCACCGTTCCGGCTGCATCCTTCCAATCAAAGAAACAAGCGCAGCTTCCCGAAGTGGTTTTTTGATGATCCGCTTATAATACCCCCTCGGAAGATCCAGCCCATATATACAGACATTCCATGGTTCTAAGACCTCGTGTGTATTTACCAGCATATGTAGATCGTGTATTCCTTCCAGATACTTGTTGTACTGCTCCCAGATTCCCTCTGTTTCACGCACACACTCCAGCAATCCCCGCTCATGGTTTCCATAGGAATAATACACTGGTGCAATCTCTGTCATTTTCCGGATCGTATCTGCTGTTATCCGGTTATTTTTCTGCTCACTCTTCCGGCACACAATCATATCGCCGGGCAGCAGAATCATATCCGGTTGCTGCGCATCAATTGCTGAAAGCAGATCTATATTTTCCAATCCATACACCTGATTGTGCAGATCCGCGATCATCACAATCCGCAGCGGTTTCTTTACTTTCTGATTGATAAAATTGTAACGGACTATCTGAAAATTCATACTCATGATTTTATTATACCCTATCTCCGGTTATTTCGCCATAAATATTCTTCCGGCAACCTCAGATAGACTGTATTTCATATCAAGCTTTGGCACTGCCTGCTCCGCATACAGGATTACTTCACTGATACATGTTCCATTACACGAATACTGTACAACGCCGACCGCATCTCCTTCATGAACCGGAGCTTTTAAATCCTTATAAGCGATCACCTGTTTTTCAATCTGATCCGGATTCGTTGCCACAAGTGTGATCGTATGCTGCTCCACCGGTTTTACTGTTACCGATTTGCAGGTTCCCTTTTGCACCGGAATCTGCAGATTATCCGGCACAACCGCAGTATCTATATAGGAACGGCACTGTGCAAAGCCATAATCAAGCAGCTTCATCGCCTCACTGTTTCGAATCTCCTTTGTCTCAGCTCCCATCACGACAGCTATTAATGTCACGCCATCCCTTGTTGCCGTTGCAGACATACAGTATTTTGCCTGCGAGGTATATCCGGTTTTCAGTCCGTTTGCCCCAGTATAAAGATTCAGGAATTTGTTCGTGTTTGCAAGATCAAACCGGGATTCCCCCCGTCTGGTTTTATGTGTGATAGAATCCATCCAGATTGTCGAATATGTAAGAATATCCGGGTGATACAACAAAAGCTGTCTTGACATAATCGCAATATCCCGTGCTGATGTCAGATGTGTCTCAACCTCCAGACCACACGCATTGTCAAAATGCGTATGCTCCATGCCTAGCTCCTTCGCCCGCTCGTTCATCTTCTGGACGAACGCTGCCTCAGAGCCTGCCAGATGCTCCGCCATCGCCACTGCTGCATCATTTCCGGAAGCAACCTCGATACACTTAATCATATCCTGCACCGTCTGCTCCTCGCCTGCCTCGAAGAAGCATTGCGAGCCGCCCATCGACGCCGCATGTTCAGTCACGACAACCGTATCGTCCAGCGCGATATCCCCGCGTTCTAACGCCTCGAAGATCAAAAGCAACGTCATGACCTTCGTCACAGATGCCGGACGCAGCATCTCATCCGCATTCTTCTCATAGAGTACCGTCCCGCTCTCCAGCTCCATCAAAAGCACCGATTTCGACTGGATTTGAAGGGAATCCTCCGTGTCCGCATACGCAACCGGACAAACTATGCAAAGCATCATGATCAGTGTCAGAATCGCACATATAATCTTTTTCTTCATTTTCTCTCCTTCTTGCGTTTCTATCTAGTACAACTTAGATAGAATACGCCGGAAATTGTAACAATATACTGTCGTAGATAATTCATACGGTATATTTACAATTTCCGTCCGCCTCTAATTTGTACATTATACGAAACAACCATGCAGAAAATGAATATAATAAGAAAAAGTGTGAAGGAGCATCTGTATGTGTGGCATTGCGGGCTATTTTAACCCAAACCAGAACTATGCGGAAAATCCCAAGCAAAACTTTCATACGCTGTCCCGTATGATCAATACGATGAATCACCGCGGGCCAGACACCTACGGTCATACCATCATAAATTCGTGCTGCCTTGCGCACACACGCCTGTCTATCATTGATCTTGAAAATGGCAGACAGCCTATGTCTTATACCAAGGATGGAAACACTTACTATATTGTATACAATGGTGAGATCTACAACTTCAAGGAAGTAAAAAAAACACTGCTCCAGAAAAACTATACCTTTGAAACAAATTCCGATACGGAAGTCATTGTAGCCGCGTTTTGTCACTACGGTCCCGGCTTCGTGCAGGAATTAAACGGTATCTTCGCAATCGCCATCTACGACAGCATGCGAAATACACTCTACCTCTATCGTGACCGTTTCGGGGTCAAACCGCTTTATTATACAAAAACCGGAGATACGCTCGTGTTCGCATCAAGGATCGATACACTGTTTGAATATCCCCGCATACGTCCGTGCATTGATATGAACAGCTTCAACGAGATCTTCTCCCTCGGACCGGCGAAAACGTACGGCAAAGGTGTATTCTCCGGAATCAAAGAGATCAAGCCTGGCGAATATCTGACCTATACACCACAGTACATGACCTCCCGGCTTTATTACCGTATTGAAAGCCACCCGCACACTGACAGCTATAAGGAAACCATTGAAAAAACTTCTTACCTGCTTGAAGACAGTATCCGCATGCAGATGGTGTCTGACGTTCCAATCTCCACCCTGCTTTCCGGCGGTGTTGATTCCTCCTATGTATCTGCGGTTTGCCGTCATTTTCTGCCTGATGATACACCACTTACAACCTATTCCTTTGACTATACCGACAACGCAGTATATTTTCAGGCAAACAGCTTCCAGCCGAGTGAAGACCGTCCTTACGTCGATATCATGAAAGACTACCTGCATTCCAACCACATCTACCTGACGTGTTCTTACACAAAGCTTGCTGATCTGCTTGAAGCATCCGTCGACAGCCGGTGCCTGCCAACGATGGCTGATGTTGATTCGTCACTCCTGTATTTCTGTGGGGAGGTTGCAAAACATCATAAGGTCACATTGACCGGAGAATGTGCCGACGAGATCTTCGGTGGCTATCCGTGGTTTCATCGTGATGCCATGCTGCAATCAGACACCTTCCCGTGGACGATGGATATCTCTTTCCGCAAATCCCTGCTACACCCGGAATTTGCTGCCAGCATGCAGATGGAAAAATATATTGACAAAGCATACCGTACAACATTATCCGAAGTGGATATTCTCCCGGAAGAATCCCCTCTGGACACGAAGAAACGTCAGATTGCTTATCTGAATATCCGCTGGTTCATGCAGACACTGCTTGACCGCATGGATCGTACGTCCATGCAGCACGGACTCGAAGCAAGAGTTCCATTCGCCGATTACCGTATCATCGACTATGTATTCAATGTTCCCTGGTCGATGAAATCAAAGGATGGTATCCCAAAAAGTCTGCTCCGTGCCTGCGCCGCCAAATATCTGCCAGACACGATCATGAATCGCCCAAAGAGCCCTTACCCAAAGACCTATCACCCGGAATACGAGCGCGTGCTTGCAAACCGCCTGCGCGAAGTCGTTACCGATACTGCATCGCCACTTCGGAGCTATCTGAACATCCCTGCGGTGCTAAAGTTCCTCGACGAACCAAAGGAATATGGAAAGCCTTGGTTCGGACAGCTCATGGCTGGACCACAGATGATTGCCTACCTGTTACAAGTCGACTACTGGATGCGAAAGTATATGTTATAAAAAAAATAAAAAGACAGACAAATAGCACCCGAAAAGGTATCTTACCTGATCGGGTGCTATTTTTATAATAATACCGGCTGGATCTGCTCCTTTGCCAGTGCATATTCTACCGTCTCTGCAATCTTTGTCATATCCGCCACACAGGAATTCGGCTTCTTCTCCGCGTCGTCCTGTCCAAACGGAACGAAATAGATATGCTTCATCACCATGAGCTTTCCAATATTCTGCAGATTGATACCTAACGCATCGTTCGTAGAAATGGCAATGATCACGGGACGCCCGTTCCGAAGATGCGACTTTGCCGCCATCAAAACCGGAGTATCCGTGATTCCATTTGCAAGCTTTGCTGCCGTATTTCCTGTACATGGTGCAATCACAAGGGCATCGAACAATTTTTTCGGACCGACCGGCTCCGCGCCCTGTATCGTATGAATTGCGCTTTTTCCTGTGATTGTTTCGATTTCTTTCACAAAGGACTTCGCCTCTGCAAAACGCGTATCCAGTTCATAGGCATGCTGTGAAAAAATCGGCGTAATACTCGCCGCCTCATCCCGTAGAAGCTCTATCTGTTTTTTTATCTTTTCGAACGTACAAAATGATCCGGTAATCGCAAACCCCAGATGACAGTCTGACCGCATACCTTATAGCTCCTTTTTGTTAGTCCGAAGGAGTCTCCATGGCGAACGCATGCTCGTAGATACCGGAAGCAATCACATATCCCGCTTCCTTTGGATACAGCTTTCCGGGAATTCCCAGATAGATATCTGCCCGGATGCCATGCGCCTTACAATATGCAAAATCCGTTCCTCCCGGACTTGACGCTATATCATAAATGAGAATCGTCGGGGAAAACCATTGCAGACGCCCGGCGTCAAGCACCATCGCCGGTATCGTGTTAAACACATAGCTGTATTTATCATAGACATATCGATCCCACTGTGCAAGATTCCGGTATCCATATGCATGCTGTTCAATTTCGGTTTTCAATTCTTTCCGTCTGACTGCAACATCCACATGTGCCCCGGCTTTTGTGAGCGCATCCGCGATTGCTTTTCCGCAATACCCATATCCAAGTACAAGGCAATGACTTTCCAAGAGCACGGCATCTCTTCCGGCAATCGACAAAATCCCCTGTGCAGTAAGCTGTGCATTCTCTGTTACCAGCTTCTCTAACTGCAGATACGGTTCACAGGTAACACCTTTTTGCTGCAGTTTTTGCAGACATGCCGCTGACAGCAGACCGTGATATAAGATCTGGTCATCCGTCATGTACGCGCACAAAACGTCCTCCTCTGCCTCCGAAAGTCTGGGCGCGGTGATTACATACGCATCCGCAACCGATTCTTTCGGATTCTCATATACATCATATCCAAGATGATAAAAATATCCGGCGACACTCTCCATGCGTGGATCGTGTCCAAAAACAATGATATCCCGCATACTCTGCCACATCCTCCTTACGATACTCTATTATATGCATGCCAATCGGGAAAGGTCTCTTACTTCTCAATAAAAAAATGCATCGAATACGGCTCCAATATAATAAGAAAAATCTTTTTTGTCCACTGTTTCTTCCGCATACACCGGATATCCGGCAAGTCGTGTATTCCCGATGGATACCTGCAGGATGCCGATTGTATCCCCCCTTGCGACCGGTGCGGTTAATCTGCTTTCCGGGACAAACTGTTGCTGTACGGTCTCAGTATCCGAAAGAAGGATTGTCAGTTTCCCCTCACATGTACCTGTAACAGCCGGTTCCAATCCATCCGCGACCGGAACTGCCGGAATCTGCGTCTTGGAAAGTTCAATCTCCCTGTATTCATAGTGTTCATCCCCATATGCAAGCAATGCTTTCGTATCCACCCATTTATAGTGCTTGTTGTGCGGCCATCCACACGCGAGCAGTGCCACGATAAAATGCTTCCCATGTATCGTCACAGCACATACATAGCAATATCCGGCATTCCCGGTGAACCCGGTCTTCCCGGCGAGCACGCCGTCCATCTGGTCGAGCAAGGCGTTCTTATTATAAACTGTAAACTGCCGTGTCCCATCACAGCTTGTAAATGTATACTGCCGCGTCTGGCAGATTTCCTGAAACTTCTCCTTTTCTTCGGAGACAAATACGCAGTACCGCATCAGCTTTGCCAGATCCTCCGCTGTCGTGCTGTGTACCCCGACCGCGTCCTCTGCATCCAGTCCGTTCGGCGTGATAAAATACGTCGAGGTAAGTCCGATCTCTGCCGCCTTCTGATTCATCATTGTAGCAAATTCCTGCACACTGCCGCCGATACGCTCTGCAACGGCACAGGCACTGTCATTGTGGCTCTCCAGCATCATCGAATACAGCAGATCCGAAAGCCTGTAGTCCTCGCCAGCACGCAGTCCAAGCTTCACATCCGGCATCTTTGCCGCGTAGCTGCTCACGGTCACGACATCATCCGGATTCCCATACTCAAGCGCGAGAATCAGTGTCATAATCTTCGTCGTACTTGCCATCGGCAGCACCTCATCCGATGCTTTTCCATATAACACCCGCCCGGTATCGCCATCCATCAGTACCGCCGCTTTCGCGTACAGTTTTGGCTCTTCCGACGCACAGGAGGAAACCGGGCAGCCACAGATCACAGCGACCATAATCAGTAAATATACAATATATTTCTTCATGCTGTTCCTTTCTCATCACACTTCACGGACATCTACTCCATTATATGGATAATTGTGACGAGTTAGACTTTCTAATTGAAATCGTTTCCGAAATCCTGTAAAATAAATAGAAGAATTTTCGACAAAGGATGATGCATATGGCAACACTTTTTACATCAGAATTAGAAGAGGGCATGGTCACGCTGACCGACACCTATTCGAATAATGGCAAGCTGATCGTTCCGAAGGATACAGTGCTTACGAAAAGTATTATCCAGATACTTTCCGGGAATGATGTTGTGTTTGTTGATGTCTCCGATATTGTGGAGCCTGCTGATAAATCACAGGAGAACGATCTCTCCTCTGCGCTGGATGCCGAGAAAATCAAAGAAAAGCCACAATACAAAAAGTTTGTCCATCGCTATGAGAAAAGCATCTCCGAGATGGGCAATCATTTAAACGATATTGTCTACAAGAATGCTCCAATCGACGTGGATATGATGCTGCAGAACACCATGACGACGATGAAGGCATTGAACGACTCCCCTCTCAGCATCTTCACGATGCTTTCAACCATGAAAAATTATGATGATTCGACCTTCAACCATTCGTTAAACGTCGCTCTCATCTGCAATATCTTTGCCGACTGGCTGGAGTTGTCCGGGGAGGACAAAAAACTTATCACCGCCTGCGGTCTGTTTCATGATATCGGAAAACTGCTGATTCCGGATGCCATCCTGAAAAAACCTGGCAAGCTTACAAAGGATGAGTTCGACATCATCAAAACCCACCCGGTCAAAGGCTATCAGCTATTACAGAAAAACAAGCTTGATCCACATATCCAGTATGCTGCTTTGATGCATCACGAGAAATGTGATGGATCCGGCTATCCGATTGGATTAAAAGGAAATCAGATTGACTGGTGCGCACAGATTGTCACAATTGCAGACATCTACGAAGCTATGACGGCAAAACGTGTCTACCGCGGACCAATCAGTCCATTTAAAGTCATCAACATGTTTGAGGAAGACGGACTAAAAAAATACAATCCAAAATATCTGCTTACCTTCTTAGAGCACGTGGTAAACAGCTACATGAATTGTAAAGTCCGCCTGAGCAACGGCGAGGAAGGTGACATCGTCTTTATCAACAAAGTCCGCCTCTCCAAACCGATGGTAAAAACAAAAAATAATTTTATTGACCTGTCGAAGCAGACCGATATCAACATCGACAGTATATTATAAATGGGTATCTGCTAACGGATACCCATTTTTCTATCTTTCTTTATACTTCTACTTTGATATTCACTTCGTCCATTGCCTCCTGGCGAAAGCGTTCAATTTTGTCAGGGGTAATCGACGGTAGCTCGTCCATCGAAGAAACACCAAAACATCTTAAGAAATCTTCGGTTGTTCCAAACAGAATCGGTCGTCCAACCGCATCCAGTCTTCCCACTTCCGTAATCAGATTGTATTCCACCAGACGATTAATTGCATGCACGCATGACACGCCACGGATTGCTTCGATTTCTTGTCTCGTGACCGGCTGCTTGTATGCCACGATGGAAAGTGTCTCCATCAGAGAATCTGTCAGACTGTGCTTCTTTGGGATATTGACCAGGCTGGATAAAATATCATAATATTCATTTTTTGTACAGAGCTGGTATGCATTCTCCAGCTTCACGATTTTGATGCCCCGGTCTTCTTCCTCATACTGAACCATCATATCATCCAGAATCTTCTGCAGTATCTTCGTATCCACCTGCAGAACATCGGACAGGTCTTTTAATTCTACTGCATCTCCCATGGAAAAAAGAACCGCTTCAATTGCAGCTTCTGTTTTCTTCACGCTTTCTTCCACTCTATGTTCCTCCGTTCTTATATCCGTAATCTGTATTCTGTCTGACTCCCCGCTAAGTCTCGAGGGAGTCAATGATGATATCACCGAACAGTTCATCCTGCCGGATCGTAATATCTCCGACCTTCATCAGCTCCAAAATCGCCATAAATGTCACAATAATATTAATCTTCGTCGCCTGTATCTCAAGCAACGTCTTGAAGTTAATGCCTTTCAATCCACGAATGCTCGACCGGATATCCTCCATCTTGTCTTCGATCCGGACTTCGTCCTTCTCAATCGTTCCAAATTTACTACGCACCGGGTCAACACGGTCTACTGTACGCTTCATTACCTGGGTAAATATCTCATTTAACTTCGCGAGTGTCACATCTCCGATCACCTCTGCCGGATCAATCTCTTCCTTGTATTCGAGTACTTCCTTCGGAATTGTAGCCGGCTTATAATAGTTCTTTCCGGCGTCGAGGTTCATATCCTTCAATTCCAGCGACGCATATTTGTACATCTTGTATTCCAACAGGCGACGCACAAGCTCAGCACGCGGATCCTCCTCTTCTTCCTCTTCCTTCTCCTCGCGTGGCAGTAACATCTTCGCCTTGATTGAAATCAGTGTTGCTGCCATCACAAGGAATTCACTCATCACGTCAAGATTTTCCTCCTGCATACGGTTCAGGTAATCCAGATACTGCTCAGTAATCTCAACGATTGGAATATCAAATATATTAAATTTGTTCTTATCAATCAGATGCAACAGCAGGTCAAGCGGACCTTCAAACTGATTGATCTTGAATTCTAATTTTTCGTCCATACTTGGCTATTCTATCATCTTTTAGATAATAATGCAAACCATTCCGCCGTTCGAGTCGTTGACGATTTTCTCCATCGTATCCTGCAATTTCTGCTGGCTTTCCTGCGTAATCTTGTTGACCTTTGCAGAAAGACCGTCCTCGACAAGCTGACGCACTGTCTTGCCAAATATATTCACATCCCAGATATCATCCTGCTTCTCCCCATCCTGATGGATATACGCAATCAGATCCTTCGCCTGTTCCTCAGAGCCAACGATTGGTGCAATCTCGGTCGTGATATTTGCCTTGATCAGATGGATGGATGGTGCCTGTGCAGTCAGCTTCACACCGAACTTGTTGCCGGACTTGATAATCTCCGGTTCACCCAGCCGGATATCTCCCGCATCCGGTGTCACAGATCCATAGCCGGTCTTAAATGACTGCATCAAAGCTGTGCTTACCTTCGCACACTGGGACTTTGTCGCTGCAAGTGATTTGACAGCTTTCATGAAATCGTATTCATTACGGATCGGCTCACCCATAATCTCGGAGAGCATTGTATAGTAATATTCTGGTTTTAATACCAGACGGATCTCGACAGATCCATCTGCCAGGTTGAGTGCCTGCATCTCGATGGACTGCAGATATTCGTCTTCCACAAACGCATAATTTGTTGCATCCTTCATCAGATACATCTGGTTGAAAATCTGATTCGTTTTCTCCACAATCTTCTGTTTGATTGCATCCTTCATATCGAGTGCTTCCACCCACTTCGGAATATCGAACTTCACGCATGTCACCGGGAAATCCAGAAGCAAAGCTTCAAAGATATGTACGATATCAGGTTTTCGAAGCTGGTCACAGTTGATTGGCAGTACCCCAACGCCATACTCCGCTTCCATCTGCTGTGCAAGCTCCAGTGTCTCCGGGCTGGCAGGTTTTCTCGTGTTTAAGATCACAATAAATGGCTTGCCAAGTGCTTTTAACTCCTGAATCGTCTGTGTCTCCGGCTGTATGTATGCACTGCGGTCAAGCTCCGAAATCGTATCATCACAGGTGACAACGATTCCGACGGTCGAATGATCGTAAATGACCTTCTTCGTTCCAATCTCCGCCGCCTTTGTAAATGGAATATCATAGTCAAACCACGGTGTCTTCACGAGCCGTTCCCTGCCGTCCTCCTCATGTCCCTCTGCGCCCTGCACCATGTAGCCAACACAATCGATCATGCGGCATTTGAAATGTACTCCATCCTCAAACAGCACTTCAACTGCTTCCTTCGGTATAAACTTTGGTTCCGTCGTCATCACGGTTTTCCCGGCAGCCGACTGTGGCAACTCATCCATTGCACGCTTCCGGTTGTTCTCATCTGCGATTGCCGGAAGCACCATCAGCTCCATAAACCGTTTGATAAAGGTCGATTTTCCTGTCCGCACCGGACCGACCACACCGATATAGATCTCGCCATTGGTTCGTGTTTCTATATCCTTATAAATGTTCATCCAAGCACCAGCCTCCTATATTTCTACCTGACTATGTTCAATAACTCAATATAATATATGTGCCGGAACCTGTTTTATGACAGAAAAAAGCTGCCGGATTTCTCCAGCAGCTTCTGCATATTTCTATTTATCCCATGCAAGTCTTGTTGACTCTGAAGTACGGTTTCTTGTGAGCAGCATCTTCATCCCCTCTGCCGCATTTAAGTCCTCAAACAAAACCTGATTGACGACCGATACGATCGGCATCTCCACGTCATATTTCCGGCTGAGCTTATATGCTGCTTTCGCAGAATACACACCCTCGACAACCATCTGTACCTCGTCCATTGCCTCTTTATAGGTCTTACCCTGTCCCATCAGGAATCCCGCCTTCCGATTCCGGCTATGCTTCGACTCACAAGTTACAATCAAATCTCCGATCCCTGAAAGACCTGCAAATGTTTCAAGTTTACCACCCATGGCTGTTCCAAGACGGATGATCTCTGCAATACCACGTGTGATGATTGCAGCCTTCGCATTGTCACCACAGCCAAGTCCGTCACCAACACCTGCCGCAAGTGCGATGACATTCTTCAGCGCCCCGCCAAGCTCAATGCCAATCACATCCGGACTTGCATACACGCGGAAGTAATCGTTCATGAATGCATCCTGGATCATAAGTGCTGTTTCTTTATCTTTTGCGCCAGCAACTACCGTCGTAGGCATGCGTTTCCCAACTTCCTCTGCATGGCTTGGCCCGGATAAGACACCGACCTTGCTCTGCGGAATTTCTTCATGTATTACCTCTGTCAGTGTCTTCAGAGATTCATCCTCAATTCCCTTCGACACATTCACGATTGTCTGAGCTTCTGTTATGTATGGTGCGACACGTTTCGCCGTGCTTCTGATAAATGGCGATGGAACAACCATCACGAGAAGCTCTGCATCCTTGCACACCTCCTGCTCGTCCGTCGTAAAGCGCACAGAATCCGGCAGCTTCACACCCGGAAGCTTCGTCAGATGCTCGCGTTTCGTATTGAGCATCTCGATCTCCTTTGCATCGATGGACCATACGGTCACATCATGTCCGTTATCAGACAGCAAAACTGTTAATGCGGTACCCCAGCTTCCTGCTCCTAATATACCAATCTTCATTATATTTACCCCCTGTCCCATAGGAATTCTTGTCTATCTCTTATTATCTATGCAGTTTTCTTTGCGCCCAGTTTATTTTCCTCATGATGCAGCAGACGCACGATATTCGCATGATGACGGATGATCGCCATTCCGCATATTACCGCTACCACGATTACACTCTCAACCATCGCATGATACGATGCTGCACTCGCCAGATCAAAGCTGTATTTTCCATGAAATGCGAAGATTGCATACTCGATACAGAACATCGTCACGATGGTAATAGAGCCAAGTGAAACATATCTGGTAATCGCCACAATCACGATAAATGCAATCAGACAACTGACGATAATCACTGGATCTAAGAATCCGACGATGATACCCGCTGTTGTTGCAATCCCCTTTCCACCCTTGAAATGCAGATAACAAGGGAAGTTATGTCCAAGCACTGTGCCAAGTCCGGCATAGGCAAGATACAGATACACCTCGTTTGGATACAGATGTCCGATCACGACATGCACGATCGCACTGATGATTATCGCCTTGAACAGATCCCCGATAAATACGATCAGTCCGGCTTTCTTCCCGAGTACACGGAGGGCATTTGTTGTTCCGGCGTTTCCGCTTCCATGTTCTCGTATGTCAATACCTTTCATTCTTCCATAGATATACGATGTCTGAAGCAGTCCAAATGCGTAGCCCGCTGCCAGACAGATTACTCTCGCTAGTAACATGATTATTTTTCTTTCCTCTCCCGTATAATAAACTTTAACGGCGTTCCTTTAAAGCCAAACGCCTCCCGTATTTTATTCTCGATGTATCTCGTATAAGAAAAATGCATCAATTCTTTATCATTGACAAAGATAACAAATGTCGGTGGCTTCACAGAAACCTGTGTAATATAATAAAGTCTCAGACGTTTACCCTTATCGGAAGGTGGCTGGTTTAATGCAACTGCCTCCGCCATAATCTCGTTTAAGACACCAGTTGCCACACGAAGCGAATGGTTCTCGATGACCATATCGATTGTCTCAAAAAGCTTTGGCAGACGCTGTCCGGTTTCCGCAGAGATAAAGAGCAGCTCTGCATACGGCATATACGAAAGCTTCTCGCGCACATCCTCGGTAAACTTCTTCATTGTCTTGTCGTTCTTCTCGATTGCATCCCATTTATTCACGGCAATGATCATACCCTTGCCGCGTTCATGGGCAATACCTGCGATCTTCGTATCCTGATCGGTGATTCCCTCCGTCGCATCAATGACGAGCACTGCCACATTGCACCGCTCCACCGCAGACACGGTACGGATAATGCTGTACCGCTCAATCTCTTCCTTGATCTTATTCTTCCGGCGCAATCCTGCCGTATCAATAAACACATACTCGGTGCCGTTCCGTTTGATTGTTGTGTCAATCGCGTCACGTGTCGTACCGGCAATATTCGATACAATCACACGATCCTCGCCGAGCAGCTTGTTGATGATGGATGATTTACCAACGTTCGGCTTTCCGATGATCGCGATACGTGGGCGCTCATCCTCTTCTTCATTTAATGCATTCTCGCCAAAATGCTTGACGACCTCATCGAGCATATCTCCAAGTCCAAGCTGAGATGCCGCAGAGATTGGCTGTGGATCCCCCAGTCCCAGATTGTAAAACTCGTATACATCCGGCATAAACTTCTCGAAGTTGTCCACTTTATTGACAACCAGCACGATTGGCTTTTGGGAACGGCGCAGCATGTCCGCAACCTTTCCGTCCGCATCGACAAGCCCCTGACGGACATCTGTGACAAATAGAATCACATCTGCTGTCTCAATCGCGATCTCCGCCTGCTCGCGCATACTCTTCAATATAATATCGTTGGATTCCGGCTCGATACCGCCTGTATCCACGATTGTAAAATTATAATTTAACCATGTCACATCGGCATAGATCCGATCCCGCGTAACACCCGGCGTATCCTGTACGATTGAGATACGATCACCCGCCAGCGTGTTAAACAATGTAGATTTACCGACATTAGGTCTGCCAACAATGGCAACAACCGGTCTACTCATGTTCGTTCTCCATTTCTATCATTCTGCTAAATAATCCCACACCGCTTGATTGTACAATAATCACCGGAACTTGTAAAGCACTTTGCAATTCCTCAACTGTCATATCATCGAGGAAGATCGGCTCATCTGCCTTCACAATCTGGCTTGGCAGGAACAATGCTTCACCGAGATCCCTGCCCGCTAACTGCTTCACAATATCCTGTCCGGTCAGAAGTCCGGTCACGGTGATCTTCTCTCCGAAGAAATCATTCCGGATTGGGAACACCTGCAGATCAAGTCCTGGTGCCGCCTGTTTATATGTCTCTGCCGCCTGACAGACATAATCATACGCGATTAGTCCGGTCACCGTCGAGACCTTCCGTTTCCCTTCCCATGGCTTTCCGTCATGGTCTTCGAGATAGATATCCACGGCATCCTGCGCCTCCGTCAGAAACAGCCGTGTCATGCCGACACCATTTTCGAGCTGGATATATCCATCGTATTGGGCTTCATCCGGCATATCATACCCTGCCGTGATATACCACTCATCGCTTGCATGTACGAAATGCTCTCCGAATTTCTCCATTGCCTGCTGCTGAAAGCCCTCGATGATCGAGATGACTTCCCTTGCATCCTCTTTCGTGAAGCTCTCCAGCTTGCAGAGTCCATCCCGGTACTTGGAAAGTCCGACCGGGACAACCGACAGACTCTCGATCGTCGGTGCATAGGCAAGCAGATCCCCGATCGTCCGGCGCAGCTCATCGCCATCGTTTAACCCCTTGCAGAGCACGACCTGCGCATTCATTGGGATATCCGCATCGTAGAGCATCTGAATATAGTCCATGACCTTCCCCGCGAACCGGTTGTGCAGCATCTGACACCGGAGTTCCGGATTCGTCGTATGCACGGAGATATTGATCGGTGCAAGCTTATAGTCGATAATCCGTTGTATATCCTTCTCCTTCATGTTCGTGAGTGTCACGTAATTACCCTGCAAGAAGGACAGCCGCGTGTCGTCGTCCTTGAAATAGATCGTCTCACGCATGCCCGGCGGATTCTGGTCGATAAAACAGAATACACACTTGTTGAAGCAGCTCCGGTACTCGTCCATCAGCGACTCGCCGAACTCCATGCCGAGATCCTCGTCGTAGTCCTTCTCAACCTCTAACAGCCATTCCTCACCGTTCGCCTTCTCAATCAGCACCTCAAGGTATTCGTCATTCACAATGAAGTCGTAGTCAAATATATCTTCAATTTCTTTATCGTTGATGGCAAGCAGAAAATCGCCTTCCTCGATTCCGAGTTCTTCCGCAATTCCACCTTCATCAATTTTCGTTATTTTATGTCGTTTCATGTCTGTATCCAAAATTTATGAATTACTTTCTTTAATATTTCTTGTCACCACGCAGCATAATCACGCCGCCCAGATTGCCACGCCTGCCACTGGACGCCCGATGGGAAAATAACAGCTTCGGATTGCAGCAGGTACAGATATCCGGCATCGCAATATGCTCCGGCTTCACACCCGCATCCGTAAAATTATAATAGCATGCCTGATGCAAATCAAGCTGGTATTTGCCATTTCCCTTATCTTCTAAGAGTATCTTCCGTTGTTCCTCTGTATATACCCCGCATGCATCTGCCACATCCTTACTTACCTCGTAGCACGCTTTGCAGATAGATGGTCCAATCGCACAGATGATATCCTCCGGCTTAGAACCATAGATTGCCTGCATCTTACGAACGACAGCCATTCCGATGCGCCCAACGGTGCCCCGCCAACCGGAATGTGCCGTCGCAATCACACGCTGTACCGGATCGTATAAGAATAACGGCACACAGTCAGCATAGAACGTCATAAGCGGGATTCCTGCCTCCTGCGTGATGAGTCCATCAATCTCTGCGAAATCACGTTCCCGCAGGATACCCTTTCCGCAGTCGTCCTTCGTCACGATCCGCAAGTTCGTCTTATGCACCTGATCCGAAAACACAAGCTTCGTGTGATCGTACCCGCACGCCTGCGCAAACCGTCTGTGATTCTCCATCACGAACGCATCCTCATCGCCACGGGTAAAGCTTAAGTTCATGCTTCCGAGATACCCTTTGCTCACGCCTCCAAGCCGTGTGGAAAACCCGACCACAACTTCAGGATAGGCGTCAAATATTTTATACCGGAGCACCGGAACCGGCACCGGCACACCTTCCACCTTTGCATTCTCGAAATACGTAGTGCGCTCCCGTAAGAAATGCAGATTCTCTTCTGCACGCGTCACAAGTGCCTCCGGATTTAATTTCAGATCAAACTGTACTGGTTTCATTTATCTGTTCCTGTCTCTTCCTGTTTATTCTTATTGATTCCTGTTTCACTCTGTCTTTTTCTATCATGCTTAAGCTTACCTTGTCATCACAAAGTCAAACGCATTCTCAATATGCGTGACCATATCCCCATTGATGCCTATCACATCAAACCGGATTGGTGTGTTATCAATGCTTACTTTCTTCTGATTCAAATAAAAAAGTGCCATCTTCGAGATCTGCCGTATCTTCGCACCGGTAACTGCCTCTAGCGCATCTCCGCTTCTGCCATCTGCCCGGTATTTTACCTCGACGAACACGATACACGCGCCATCCAGCGCAATCAGATCAATCTCCCCCTGTCGTACCCGGTAATTCTTCTCGATGATAAAATACCCTTTTTTCTCCAGATATTCAGCGGCAAGCTTCTCCTTCTCCGTACCGACCTGTCTTTTATTATATGAGTGTTTCTCCATAGCTATCCACCCTCCGCTCATCTATTTTCCAAGCTTCGCGCGTAGCTTATCCATTCGGTCGACATAGACTAAGATCTCTGCCACTACGCCATACAGCTCCGGTGGAATACATTCACCGATATTCAGGTTCAACAGCGTATTCGTAAGATCTGTATCCTTATAGAGCGGCACATCGCTCTTCTTCGCCGTGTCAATGATCCGCTCCGCGATCACACCCTTTCCGGATGCAACGACCTGTGGTGCCTCATTTCCCGGCTCATAGACTAAGGCAACCGCTTTTTTCTTCTCTTCCTTTTTCTTTGTTTCCACATTGAAATTCTGTGCCATCCGTCTATCCCTCTGCTTTATCCAAGCTACTTATATCATGCATCCCCGCATGCCGTTATCGGTGATCTGTACATTATACCTGCTCATTACATGCGCACGTCAAACGAATACCGCTTTACACTCTTCTCAATGTCGTCGCCGAACATCTCTTTTACCACGACATTTTTCTCTGTCTCCGGGTGCAGTGTCGGCTCCCGCATGATTACCTCATTCGTAAGTGAATATCCATTCTCCGCAATTGCCTGTTCCAGCTGTGTCATATGCGCATCGATGATCTTCGCACTTTCCTCATCTTCGACATAAAACTTCGTATGCACCATCGTCCCACGCAAAGACACATGCACATCTGTCGGTCCTAAATATTCCATATTCAGATGTAGCAGAGCGCTGACATCTTCCTTTTTCTCCTGCATCCTTTTTTTGTTCATATAGACGAACAAATCCGCATTTCTATCTCCGCCCTCCATCCGCACCGGAATCTGCGCATATGGAAAAAGATTACTTAAGTTCTGCAGGAAATCAATCCGCTCCTGCATGCCCTTCGCAGATTCGGACAGATGTTCTCCGGATGAGCCTGTATGGCTGCTCATCTGCTGCATCAGGCGGTCCATCTTCTCATAGATTCCCTTGTACAGATCGGAGACCTCCTGTGGATTCTGCATCTTCTCCGGATTCAGCGTGAACTTCTCTTTCACAGCTGCCGCTAACAACTCCTTCATGCCGTTCGACGTGAAAAACTCCTTCAGCATCTCCGCATCGATCATTGATTTATCCGCAGCGCCCGCCACAAGTGCCTGCAGATGATTCGCAAGCTGCATCGTCGTATCCGACTTCGCAAGTACCGTCTGTATCGTCTGTGCATCAAAATGCATATCCTGTAACTGCTTCGTAAGTCCGGTAAGCTGTTCCTCGGTCATATCGAATTTTTCCGCATATGCCGATAACTGCTCCGCGGATAACAGTGGCAGATTACCTGTCATATCTGCGGCCTGCATCGGTTCCCCCATGCTTACCTGCCCCTGTGTGAAAACCACATCGCCTGCCGCCTGTTCTAACCGTTGCAGCATTGCGTCTGCATCTAACACGGGAAGATCCTGTGAATCGGATAACACCTGCAGCATCTCCCGCATACTGTCCGGCTCGGACATATACACAGTAATTTCTTCTGTCATCCCAGACAACGCCTGCATCATTGCATGCTGGTTCGTCTGGTACTGTTCGAATCCCGTTATCGTCTGTTCTGTCACCGGAAGCTGCATCTTATTCATCAATACAAGTGTCTGAACCGGTGTATCCGGATATTTATATGCCTGCTGCAACACCTTCTGCATACTGGCACGATCCACCGGCATATTCTGATTTATAAGCGTCTCAGCGATCTGATAATTCTTGTCCGACGGCGACAGCTGGTTTTTCTGCAACAGATCGAAGATTGTCTGATCCTTCATCGCCTGCATATCCGATGCGAGCGGCTGGATCATCACAGTGCTTCCGGAATTTTCCTTCACAAGAAATGCGATCGTATCCCCCATATTGAGATTCATCGCTTCCGCCATACGTGCCTGCAGCATCTGGTTTCCGTCCATCTGGATCGTCACCTGGGAGCCGTTCACATCGACGATCTGCCCGGTAAAGGTCTGTCCCTCCTGTGCCTGTGCAAGCACAGCATTGCCAGACGGCGTCTGCGTGTTGTTGTTCGCAATCGTAGTCTCCGGTCTCATTCCGGTGGCTGTTTCGGTCTGATAGCGGTTCAATTGAAGATTTGCGTTATCTATATTCATACATAATCCTTTATATACGTTCTCCGGTGGATCTCACAGGGACCGAGCTTATCTAAGCCGGCATAATGCTTTGCACTGCCATATCCGGCATTACTTGCGAAATCATAGCCCGGATACACCTTATCGTACTCCACCATCATACGGTCTCTTGTTACCTTCGCCACAATACTTGCCGCCGCAATACTTGCAGACAATGTATCACCCTTGATGATCGGCACCTGTTTGATATCAACCATTGGAATCTTCACGGCATCATTTAACAAAATATCCGGCTTTACTTTGAGATTCGCGATTGCCATGCGCATTGCCTCATAGGTTGCCTGTAAGATGTTGATCTCGTCAATCCGTTTCTCAGAGACAACTCCTATTCCATAAGCAACCGCTTTTTCCCGGATGATATCATATAAGATCTCCCTTTTTTTCTTCGGAACCTGCTTGGAATCGTTCAGATGCAGAATCATTTCATTCTCCGGCAGAATTACTGCACATGCCACAACCGGGCCTGCGAGCGGACCTCTGCCGACTTCATCTATCCCACATATATATCGGCTTCCCATCGCATGATACTTACGCTCAAACGCAAGCATTTTCTCAGAGCGGACATATTCCGCCTCTAACTGAGCCAGTTTTTTCTTTGTCTGTTCCACAAGTGCCTGCACACCGCTTCGCGCATCCGTACCATAAGTATGTATAAACTGCTGCAGCATCGTCTCATCATCCGGATCCAGTATCTGATACGCTGCCTTAATCTCCTGTATCTTCATAGTTTCCTACTCCTTTATATAAATGCAAAAGAAGGACTGTGCATAAACACAGTCCTATATTGTTATTTAATCAATCCAAAGCTCTTAAATGGATAAATACGCAGTACAACCTTCCCGACAATATCCTCCCGGTTAACATTTCCGACATCCGACCACCGGCTGTCAACACTATTGTTCCGGTTATCTCCAAGCACAAAATATTCATCCTTACCAAGATATACATCCGAACCTGCGCGACCGTTGTTCAGGATTGTCTCTTTCCCATAATTCTCCTTGAGAAGCTTGCCATTGATATAGATGTTTCCATTTTGGTCAATCCGTACTGTCTCGCCCGGCAATCCAATAATACGCTTTACATAAGTGGTATTCTCATCATAGTTAAATATTACAACGTCAAACCGCTTTGGATCTCCAAATGTATACGACAGCTTATCTACCCATAGATTATCCTTATCCTCCAATGTCGGATTCATAGAAGATCCATCGACCTTTGAACGGCAGCCTACAAAGTTCAAGATAAAATAACAGATTAAAACAACGATCCCGATATAAATAATCAGACTCAGAAGCTCTTTCACAATATTAACCTCTTCCGGCTTCTGTGTCTTTTTCTTTCTGTTTTTTCTCTTCTTTTTCTTTTTTAAGATTGGATTTCCTTCCGCATCGTAAGCTTCGATCTCAGCCGCTTCCTCTTCTGCTTTCTTCTCGATATCCTCTGCAGTCTCAATCTCCGGATTTTTGTCCTCGGATGATTTCGTTTTCTCTGTCACAGTCTCTGCAACTTCCGCCTCTACAGCATCCGAATTTTTTTTCTTCTTCATCATCTATAAACTCCCTATTCCGGTATCTCCTCCAACGTCATACGTCCAAGTCTGCCGCTTCGAAAATCATCAAACAAAATCGCCGCAGCCTTATCAAGATCCGGTTCATTTCCTTTTAATAAACACAATCTTGCAATCGCAATCTGCTTCAATATCTCAAAATTCTCAGAATTTTGTACGTCAATATCTATATTATACCTGTCTGTCAGTGCATTACAATAATTTATTTTTAAAAATTCTATGAATTTTAAAGCAAGCTCGCTTTTCGTCAGGATTTCATCATTGATGGAGCCAATATAAGCCAGACGCAAACCAACCTCCTGATCATCAAATTTCGGCCACAGAATACCCGGTGTATCAAGTAATTCGACATCCTTTCCAATTCGAATCCACTGTTTTCCTTTCGTGACACCCGGTTTATTTCCAACCTTCGTACAGGATTTCTTTGCATAGGAATTGATAAATGTAGATTTTCCTACATTTGGAATACCGACAATCATCGCACGGATCGGACGATTAATGATTCCTCGTTTGCGGTCGCGTGCAATCTTCTCCTTACATGCTTCCCGGATTGTATCCGATACCGGCTTCATACCGGAATTTTTCCGTGAATCCATGCTCAACACGAAAAAACCCTTCGCTTTGAAATACGCTTCCCATTGTGCCGTTTTCCTTGCATCTGCCATATCTGCCTTGTTCAGGATAACCATGCGGGATTTATTTGCAGCAAGCGTATCAATGTCCGGATTCTTGCTCGATAGTGGTGTTCTCGCATCAAGCAACTCAATCACAATATTGATTAACTTTATATCTTCCTGCATCGTACGCTTGGCTTTCGTCATATGTCCCGGATACCACTGAATATTCATCATTTATTTTACCTTTCCTTTATCACTTCGAGGGAGAAGAATCCGTACAATCTTTCCCGTTATTTCTGTCTTCGATATATTTCCAACATTTGTATAACGGCTGTCCTCGCTGTTATTTACATTATCTCCCATCACAAAATACTCTTCATCGCCTAACGTGACATCCTCTTCTGCCACACCACTGATCTGTATCGTCATTGTAAATGGAACATCACTGCGCCGCTCGCCATTGATATAAATATCGCCATTTGAAATCCGTACAGTCTCCCCAGGCAGACCAATCACACGCTTGATATCATAGTATCCATCACCATCCACACGTGAATAAGCAATCACATCATATCGCTTCACATCGGATACTTTATACGCAAGCTTATTCACCATGACAACCTGTGAATCAGAAAGTGTCGGATTCATCGATGGTCCCACGACCGTAACCGTCTGGAATCCAAATGTTACAACCGCATATCCGACAATCACAGCAACAAATACAAGCAAAATCCACTGCCAGAAGGATCGAAAAAATCGCTTGATCTTTGAATTCCGTTTTGACACATGTCTTGACAGATTGTGCTTATCGTAATAACTTTTTTGTCCTCTACGTCTCAATGCAATCCTCCTATAAAGATACTTCTCCTCATAATAGGAAACCCCCAGATTGAAATGAATCTGGGGGCAAGTTTCCATTGTCTCTGCAAGTATTACTTTACAAGTTCCTTAACCTTAGCCTTCTTACCAACACGATCACGTAAGTAGTTAAGTTTTGCACGTCTTACTTTACCTCTACGAATAACCTCGATCTTCTCAATCGTTGGGCTATGCAGTGGCCAGGTCTTCTCAACGCCAACGCCATTTGAATTCTTACGAACTGTGAATGTCTCACGGTTGCTTCCGCCCTGTCTCTTCAGTACAGTACCTTCAAATGCCTGAACTCTTTCTCTGTTACCCTCTTTAATCTTAGCGTATACCTTAATAGTATCTCCTACATTAAAGTCTGTAACATCCTGCTTCAACTGTGCTGTCTCAATGTTCTTGATGATTTCATTTGCACTTAATGCCATTTGTGTGACCTCCTAAATAATTTAGACGTTCTTAATGCTTGACTGCACCAGAGGACCATCCCTTTTTTCACAACCACATAACTATATCATAGGATATTTGTTCGCGCAAGCTATATTTTGATTTTTTTATAAAAAAATGTTCGCAACGATTCAAATCCCAGTTCTTTTGCATGTAAGATCTGTTCCGTGCTGCCAATAAACAGAATTCCATCATCCGCAAGCGCACCATGGAAATTCTCATACACCTGATCCTTCGCCTCATCTGTGAAATAGATTACCACATTCCGACAGACGATCATATGAACATGCTGGAAATACCGGTCTTTGAGCAAATTGTGTTTTTTGAACTCTACACACTTCTTAATCTCGGGGCTGATTGCATAATGACATTCATCCACCTTCTTGAAATGCTTATCCAGATATTTCTTCGGCAGATCAGACAAACTCTTCGCCGGATAGACACCTTCTTTTGCAAAGGCGAGGACATCCTCGTCTAAATCCGTTGCGATGATACGAATCTTTGACAACGGAATATATTCCGACAGAATCATTGCAATCGTGTACGGTTCATCTCCCGTCGAACATGCCGCACTCCAGATTGTCAGCGTATCTCCATATTTTTTTCTCAGATATGGTATAATCTCCTGATCAAAATTCAACCACTGCTGTGGATTCCGATAAAACTGAGACACATTAATCGTCAGATAACTAACAAAGGTACGAAGTAGACCTTCGTCCTGCTTCATACCTTTGTAAAAATTTTCAAATCCATCAAACCCTTTACGGGCAATCAGGGATTCTATTCTTCTTTTCATCTGGCGTTCTTTATAAAGGTCTAAGTTAATATCGATCAGTTTATACACATCCCGCTTAAACTCTTCATATTGATATTCCATGCTTACTCCTCGTCAGAAGCCTCCTGTGCATCATCTAAAGCACGAATGCTCAGGCTGATCTTCTTCTCAGCAGCTTTGAAATCTACAACCTTTGCTGTGACCTCCTGACCTACCTTCAGAACATCTTCCGGCTTCTCTACACGTTCCTTGGAAATCTGGGAAACATGAAGGAGTCCATCAACGCCCGGCTCAAGCTCTACGAATGCACCAAAGCTTGCAAAACGTACAACCTTACCTGTTACAACATTACCGATTGCATACTTGTCAGCAGCCTTTACCCAAGGATTCTCATCCTCGAACTTCATACTAAGGGCAATCTTCTCTCCATTGATGTCCTTGATAAATGTCTTAACAACATCGCCAACCTTAACAACACTGCTTGGATCATTGACTCTGCCCCAAGACATCTCAGAGATATGAAGAAGTCCGTCCGCTCCGCCAAGATCAATAAATGCGCCAAAGGATGTTACGTTCTTAACTGTTCCTTCTACTACATCGCCAACCTTGATATTCTCAAACAACTTCTTAGCAAGCTCTGCCTTCTTAGCAACGAGGAGCTGCTTTCTGTTACCGATAACTCTACGCTTCTTAGGATTGAACTCTGTCAATACAAATTCAACTTCCTGATCCTGATACTTTGTAAGATCCTTCTCAAATGTATCAGATACAAGGCTTGCAGGGATAAATACTCTGCACTCATTTACTACAACGTTCAAACCGCCATCAACAACCTGTGTTACCTTACCTGTAAGGACTTCACCATTGTTGTATGCTTCCTCTAACTTATCATAAGACTCATCTGCAGCAACTCTCTTGTATGAGAGGAGAACCTGTCCCTCGCCATCGTTTGTCTTGATAACCTTAACCTTGATTGGATCACCAACATTTACAACTGTTGTAAGATCTAAGTTTGGAGTACTAGAATACTCATTTCTGGTAACGATACCATCAGCCTTGTACTGGATATCTACGATGATCTCCTCCGGCTTAACAGCAATAACCTTTCCTTCAACTACGCTTCCAACCCGAATCTTGTTACCATTCTCTTCGGACTGCTTCAATAATTCTTCAAAACTTAATTCTGACATACTGTCATGAACCTCCTTAATAATATAATTTGGGGTAGATGCCCCAGCTGTAATACCTACCCTCTTAGCGGATTCAATAACAGTTAAATCCAAGTCAACGAGTGTCTGAATATAGTAAGTATTTTCGCATTCTCTGCGACAGATCTCATACAGCTTCTGTGTATTCGAACTGCTCTTACCACCAATCACTATCATGGTATCAACATCAGCTGCAAGTGTTCTTGCTTCTCTCTGTCGTTCCTCGGTAGCATTACATATGGTATTATAAACAATGACATTATATCCTTTATTTCTAAAAAATTCAACTATATCTTTAAATTTTACGTCATTAAATGTCGTTTGTGCGACAATATACACATTTTTATCAAGAAAATCCAGCTTTTTCTGTGCTTCTTCTACCGAATTTACAATAACCGGTTCCCTGACACACCAGCCACGGATGCCGCATACTTCCGGATGTTTTTCATCCCCGACGATTACCACACAGTGCCCCTGCTCCGTTTCCTCCTGTACAATACGATGAATCTTCTTCACAAACGGACATGTAGCATCGACGATTTCAAATCCAAGCTGCTCTAACTTTTTATAGGCATCCTGCCCGATGCCATGCGAACGAATCACAATTTCTTTTGCATCCTCTACTTTGCTACCGCGTGCCAGCATCATATCAATATCTTCTTCGGTCAGTACATGCACACCTTTCTGTTCCAGATCTGAGATGACCTCCTCGTTATGGATGATCGGACCATACGTATAGACCTTCTTCGCATTTCCAACCTGATCATAGACGAGATTTACTGCACGTTTGACACCAAAACAAAAGCCTGCGGATTTTGCAATTTTTATTTCTCTCATAAATGCGGATCTCCTGTTCTGCACCTACTGTGGAATTCTGCCGATAATCTCTGCTACAACTTCATCAATTGTAAGATTGGAAGAATCCAGAAAATATGCATCTTCTGCCTGTGTGAGCGGTGCGATTTCCCGGTGCATATCCTGATAATCTCTTGCCTCAATATCATGCTTAATCTCTTCCAGATCGGCCGGTATATGCTTTTCAACCAGCTCCTTGTAACGTCTGTCGGCTCTTGTATCAACCGATGCAGTCAGATAAATCTTCAGTTCAGCATTTGGTAACACAAATGTTCCAATATCTCTGCCATCCATGACAACATCCTGTGTAACTGCAAGATTTCTCTGCAGATCTAACAGTTTGTCTCGTACCGCCTGTTTGGTTGCAACCTTGGACGCCATATTTCCAACAACTTCCTGTCGTATCTCCTTAGAGACATTCTTGCCATTTAAATATACCTGCTGTTCACCAGCCTCGTATCTGATTTCAACCTGAATTGCTGCAAGTGCTTCCAATACTGCGGCTGCATTCTCCGCATCGACGCCTTCATTCATAAAATACAGACCTATGGCACGGTACATTGCTCCGGTATCAACGTAGATATAACCTTTTTCCTTTGCAACACGACGTGCAATCGTGCTTTTTCCGGCACCTGCCGGTCCATCAATTGCAATATTCATATTCTTTGTTCCTCCAGATAGTATTTATATTTTATATTACTGCGTAAGCAGTACTGTGGCTGCTGTCGACCACGCAATCTGCAGATTAAAACCTCCAGTCAGTGCATCCACATCGAGCACCTCTCCAATAAAGTAAAGTCCCGGAATCTGCTTTGTCTCCATCGTCTTCGGGTTGATTTCTTTCACACTCACACCGCCTTTTGTGATGATTGCCTCCTCATAACCACGCGTACCTGCCACATGCAGCGTAAGCTTCTTCATACAGGAAACCAGTCTTTCCCGCTCTTCCCTCGTCACAGCATTGACCTGCTTGAAAGGATCAATCTCCGCAAGCTCTATCATGACCGGAATCAGTTTCTTTGGCAGCAGATCATCGAGTGCATTACGCACCTGTTTGTTCTTTGCCGCATCAAAATCCCGCAGGATCCGGTCATCAAGCTGTTCCATGGTCAGTGCCGGTTTTAAATCGATTTCTACCCAGACAGGTTCTCCCTTTGCCTTCCCTGCATAGGCAGATGCAGAAAGCACAAGCGGACCGCTGATACCAAAATGCGTAAACAGCATTTCTCCCTGGTCGTGATACAGAAGCTTTTCCTTATTTTTCTTCTTTGTATAGCAGGACAATGTAACATTCCGAAGCGAAAGTCCCATCAGTTCCCGGCAGAAATCCTCTTTGATTTCAAATGGTACAAGTGACGGTAGACATTCTGTCACCTGCAGTCCAAGATCTCTGGCAAACTGCAAACCATCTCCGGTTGAACCGGTACGCTCATAGGAAAGCCCTCCGGTTGCCACAACCACCGCATCAAAATATTCCAGTTTTTGATGTCCATCCGCATCCTTCACGCTAACGCCGGCTGCACGCATCTGATTCTGTACCTGCTCCGTCAAAATCTTTGTTACTGTGTGATACAGACAGATTGTTACCTTCCGCTTCTTTAGCGCCTGCTCGAGTGTCTTTATCACATCGGATGAATGATCCGATGCCGGAAATACCCGGTTTCCACGTTCGGTCTTCAGTTCCAATCCGTTTTGCTCAAAAAACTGCATCACATCCTGTGCATTACAATTATAAAATGCACTATACAAAAACTTTGGATTTGTCACCACATGTTTCATCAGCTCTTCCACTTCACAATTGTTTGTCAGATTGCATCTGCCTTTTCCTGTGATGAAAAGTTTTTTGCCAAGTTTTTCATTTTTTTCATATATTGTCACGGAGTGCCCTGCCTGTGCAAGCATAACTGCTGCATACATACCGGCAGCTCCTCCACCTATGATAGCTGCTCGCATTATCTCTCAAACCTCTTCAAATCCGACTTTTTCATGATAATCAGCAACGGCTCGTCCGCCTTTAATGGCGTATCCGGATCCATAGCGATATTGAATTCATCATTCTGGATCACAGCGACAACATTGATTTTATATTCTTTTCTAAGATTCAGCTCCCGCAGATTCTTACCAACCCACTCCGCACGTGGAAGAATCTCCACAAGGCTCGTGCTGTCCGACAGGTCAAAATAATCGACAAGATGTTCTGAGATCAGTTTGTGTGACAGACGGATTCCGGATTCTTTCTCCGGAAAAACAACCTGGTCTGCGCCAACCCGCTTCAGGATTTTCTCCATCATCTCATCCTTTGCCTTTGCAATTACCTTTGGCACGCCAAGTTCCTTTGCAGACATCACGCACATGATGCTGGAATCTAAGCTGTCAGCCATCGCCACAACTACCGCATCCATGTTCGAGATACCTGCCTCTCTTAGTGCATCCATATCACAGACATCCAGACTCATGGCACAAGTCACACTGTCCGCAATCTCATTTATAATCTCTGGATTTCCATCGATTGCAAGCACATCCGCGCCGTTTTTATACAATTCTGTTGCAATGCTTTTTCCATACCGTCCAAGACCGATAACCGCGATCGATTTATTCATATATTTCATTCCTCCTACCCTACAATAATTTCCGCATCCGCATATTTTACAGAGTTGTGGTTTGTCGCACGCTGTCCGAAGAACATGAACATCGTGATTGGTCCCACTCTGCCAAGATACATACATAATATGATAATCACTTTTCCAATCACATTCAGCCCCGGAGTCACGTCCCGTGACAACCCGACTGTTGCGATTGCACTTGTCACTTCGAAGACACCATCCGACAGGGAAAGTGGATTTGTCGCCAGAAGCAGAACAGAAAACAAAATCAATGTGCCAAAACCGATAACTGTCACAGCCAGCGACCGACGGACGATAGATGTCGGGATTGTTTTTTTAAATGCGACCGTCTCTTTGCGTCCCTGTACTACAGCCAAAACTGCAAACACAAGTGTCGCAGCCGTCATCGTCTTGATGCCACCGGCAGTTCCGACCGGCGAACCACCAACAAACATGATTACACAACTCACAAGTACCGTCGGCTCTGTCAATCCCTTCTGGCTGATTGATGCAAATCCAGCTGTTCGGAGTGTCACAGACTGAAAAAATGCATTGAGTATTTTCTTTCCAAGTGACATATTTCCAAGCGTGAGCGGATTGTTACATTCAAATAGAAATGTGACAACCATGCCGGATAAAATCAATGCAAATGTCATCATCAATATGATCTTTGTATGTGTATTGAATCGACGCCAGATATCACGGGCCGGTATCTTTTTTGCACGCACGTTTGAAAGCACATCTACCACATCCCACCAGACAACGAATCCAAGTCCACCACAGATGATCAGAAACGACGACGTGAGCAGTACAAGCGGTGAATCCGCATACGTCATCAGACTGTCCGGTCCAATGATATCGATTCCTGCATTGCAAAACGCTGAAATCGCATTGAATACAGAATACCAGATTCCATGTGCCACACCAAACTGTGGGATAAACGCAAACATATATAAGACCGCGCCTAACATCTCCACAATCACAGTTCCTTTGATCACTCGTTTTATAAATACAACCATGCCCTGCATCGTACTTAATCCAAAAGCATCCTGAATCATCATACGATTGCGCAAGGAGAATTTTCGATTCATAAGCAGCATAACAAATGAAGTCAATGCCACAATTCCAAGTCCCCCGAGCTGTATCAGCGCGAGAATTACAATCTTACCAAATAATGTCCAATACGAAAAGGTCGGAACAACTACAAGCCCCGTCACGCAGACGGAAGTCGTTGCAGTAAATAACGCGGTCAGAAAATCCGATTCTCCGGTTATCGTTGCAGCCGGCAGTGTAAGCAGGATCGCTCCGATCAAAATCGCAATCAGAAATCCAAGCAATATCTTTGATGTCGTCCGCATCTGCCGCCTTAATTTCTTTTCATTTTTTTTCGCTACATCCATTTTTTTCTCCACACTTATATCTTTTATTGCAGGTAATTGCGAAACACGTAATTGTATATCGCAATTATCTGCTCTATATTATGAAAGAATAAGGCGGAGAAAAAGCTCTCCGCCTTTTGATATCTTTTATCCTGGCTTATTATACCGGATATGTCTTATTCTCTGTATTTGCTGCTGTTACATCCACACCTGTCTGCTGTGCTTCTCTGTACTTGAAGAATTCTGTTGCAACCTGTGGGAACAATGCATAAGAAAGAACATCCTCATCCTGCTGCTTGTACTGTGCCATTTCCTTCTCGAACTTAGCGAGGGATGGCTCCAAGTCGTCTGCCGGACGATATGTGATTGGCTCCTTCATTCCAAGGCTGTCAAGTGCCTTCTTCTGGATCTCTGCATTTACAGGTACTGTTGTTCTACCGTACTTACCTACGAGCATATCCTTTGCCTCTTTTGTAAGCGTCTTGTAACGCTCACCCATAACGACGTTCAATACAGCCTGTGTACCAACGATCTGTGAAGATGGTGTAACAAGTGGAATCTCACCAAAGTCTTTACGCACACGTGGAATCTCTTCGAGTACTTCATCGTACTTATCCTCTGCATGCATCTCCTTCAACTGGGATACCATGTTGGAAAGCATGCCACCCGGTACCTGGTAAAGCAGAGTCTTGATGTTAACGCCCATTACCTTTGGACTAAGCAGTCCGGACTCCAGCCACTGCTCACGAAGTGGACGGAAGTAATCAGCGATCTCAGCAAGAAGGTTCTGATCGAATCCAGGATCGAACTCTGTACCCTCGAATGCCTTTGCCATAACCTCTGTTGCAGGCTGTGATGTACCCATAGCAAGTGGTGACATTGCTGTATCAATGATGTCACATCCAGCTTCGACTGCCTTCATGTATGTCATGGAAGCAACACCGGATGTGTAATGTGTATGAAGCTGAATCGGAAGCTTTGTACCTTCCTTCAAAGCCTTTACAAGCTTCGTAGCCTCGTTTGGTACAAGAAGTCCGGCCATATCCTTGATACAGATAGAATCTGCACCCATCTCCTCGATCTGTCTTGCCATGTTCTTCCAGTAATCCATTGTATAAGCATCACCAAGTGTGTATGAAAGTGCAACCTGTGCATGTCCATTTTCCTTGTTTGCTGCCTTTACAGCTGTCTCAAGGTTACGGATATCATTCAGACAGTCAAAGATACGAATGATATCAATACCGTTTGCGATACTCTTCTGTACGAAGTACTCTACAACATCATCCGAATATGGGCTGTATCCAAGGATATTCTGTCCACGGAACAGCATCTGAAGCTTTGTATTCTTGAATCCGTCACGGAGCTTACGAAGTCTGTCCCATGGATCCTCTTTCAGGAAACGGAGACAAGCGTCGAATGTAGCACCACCCCAGCACTCTACGGAATGGTAACCAACTTTATCCATTTTATCAATAATTGGCAACATCTGCTCTGTTGTCATACGAGTTGCAATCAAAGACTGGTGTGCATCTCTCAGCACAGTTTCGGTAATCTTTACCGGTTTCTTTTCTTCTGCCATTAGTCTGACCTCCTAAATTCTCTATACTATACACCAAAGATTGCGAGGAATGTTCCGGCTGCAACCGCAGTACCGATAACACCTGCAACGTTTGGTCCCATGGCGTTCATCAAAAGGAAGTTTGTAGGATCTGCCTCTGCACCGACCTTCTGTGATACACGTGCTGCCATAGGAACGGCGGATACACCCGCAGAACCGATCAGCGGATTTACCTTGCCGTGCGTTACCTTGCACATAATCTTACCGAACAATACACCTGCCGCTGTACCAAACGCAAATGCGATCAGACCAAGCAATACAATTTTCAATGTACTTGTCTTCAGGAATGCTTCTGCACTTGTCGATGCACCTACGGATGTACCAAGCAGGATAACAACGATGTACATCATTGCATTACTTGCCGTCTCTGTTAACTGCTTAACAACACCACTCTCACGGAACAGGTTACCAAGCATCAGCATACCAACCAGCGGAGCTGTTGTCGGAAGAATCAATACAACAACCAGTGTAACGATGATTGGGAACAGGATCTTCTCCATCTTGGATACCGGACGGAGCTGAGCCATCTTGATCTTTCTCTCCTTCTCTGTTGTGAGAAGCTTCATGATCGGCGGCTGGATAACCGGTACCAGTGACATATAAGAATATGCGGCAACGGCGATCGGTCCCATCAAAGTTCCACCCATTCCGAGCTTACCTGCAAGGAAGATTGATGTAGGACCATCGGCACCACCGATGATAGAGATTGCGGCTGCTTCCTTTCCATTGAATCCCATCAGGAATGCAAGGAAGTATGCAGCATAAATACCAAACTGTGCGGCTGCACCAAGCAAGAAGCTCTTCGGGTTCGCAATCAGCGGGCCGAAGTCTGTCATGGCGCCGACACCCATGAAGATGAGGGAAGGCAAAATACTCCACTCATCCAACAAATAGAAATAATGTAACAATCCACCATCAGCAATGATATCCGGGAACATGTTAACCAGGAACATACCGAAGGAGATTGGAACCAAAAGCAACGGCTCGAAGCCTTTCACGATTGCAAGATACATGAATACACATGCAATGAGAATCATTACATAATGCTTCCATGTCAGGGTTGCAAATCCTGTCTGGAGAGCCAGATTTTTAAATACATCTGCAAAACTACTCACTTATGTTTACCTCCTGTTATTGTAGGAACCAGTTACTTAAAAACTCTGATTAGTTCAAAGTAGCCAATACATCGCCTGCTTCAACTGCATCACCTGCTGAAACGTTGATGCTTGCAACTGTTCCGTCTTCCGGAGCTACCACATCATTTTCCATCTTCATAGCCTCAAGGATCAGGATAACATCACCCTTCTTTACAGCTGTACCAACACTTGCCTTTACATTCAGGATCTTACCAGGCATCGGAGCTGCAACCTCGATAGAGCCTGCGGCTGCTGCTGGAGCTGCCGGAGCTGCTGGAGCCGGAGCTGCTGCTGCAACCGGTGCCGGAGTCGCTGCTACCGGAGCTGCACCTGCACCCAATTCTTCTACTGCTACATCATAAGCTGTACCATTTACAGTAATTCTATAATTCTTCATGTTAATTTCCTCCTAATATATCAATTATTTTCTTGCACGACGAATCGAACGTACAACGAGTTTATCCTTACTTACTGCACCATTGCCTGCCTGTCCTTCGGCTGCGTAAATAGCGGCTGTGATAACGGCTACAAGCTCTGCATCGTTCATCAGATTGCCTGCGGCTGGTGCCGGTGTAGCAGCCTTGACTGGTGCTGCCGGCTTGCTCTCTTCCTTCTTGAGATCTTCAATCTTCGGCTTCTTTGCGAAAAGTGCCGGAAGGAACTTGAACAGTGAAATAATAAATGAGATGAAAATCAAAACTACAAATACAGTACCCATACCGAGCAATGTATTCATACCTGCCTGCTTCATCAGCTCTGTCTTAGAGTATACGGCTGAAACAACCATCTCCTCCGGGAGATACTGATATACGCCCTGCATCTCATTGTCGATGCCCTGCTGTACAACATCGTCTACACTTGAATAGTAACTGCCATACTGGGAGAAGAATTCATCTTCTGAACCATAGTACATTGCAATTTCCTGACGGACTGCATCTGCATTGTATGTCTGCTTTGCCTGATCCAGCTTGATATAATAATCTGGATTCTCAACAAACTTTACAGTTACCTCCACATCTCTGTTTGCTGCCTTGTTTGTAACAGTTACCGATACAGAGTCTGCGGCATTCTCAATCTTGTAATCGACATCATTTAAATCCATGCCAACACCGTTGATATAAGGAGAGAAATCCTGGAAGTCTCCAACCTTATCGGTCTCCTGTGCCTGCTTGATACCCTTTACTGCGGACTGCTCGAATTCGGTTCCATCCTGAATATAATAATCAGCATATTCATCATCAACATTCTGATACTGGTTGAACAGATACATCGTGTCAATCACAATCTGGCTGTCATCATAGTCAAACGGCTTTTCAACCTCATTGCTGCAGGCAGTCAAGGAAAACATCATAGCTAACATGGAAATCAGAATTAATAATTTTTTCTTCATTTCATTGTCACCTTTCCTTATACTGCTCCGTGCTTCTTATATGGTCTTTCCTCGTTCTTTGTGCTAAGCATATCAAACGCTGCGATCACACGCTTTCTTGTTGCATCCGGCTCGATGATATCATCAACATAACCACGCTTTGCTGCTGCAAGTGCGCTTGACTGAAGCTCTGTATAAGCCTTCTTCTTCTCTGCAATAAATGCAACCTTATCAGCTGCCTCTGCAATTTCCTTCTCGTACATGATCTTGACAGCCATCTCCGGCTCCATCGTACCAATCTTTGCACACGGCCATGCATATACCATATCTGCGCCGATAGCCTTGGAGTTCATGATCGTGTAGGCAGTTCCGAATGCATCACCCATCACAACTGTTACCTTCGGTACTGTTGCATCTGCAAATGCATATGTGAGTTTTGCTGCTGCATCTGCGATTGTTCTCTCGTTTGATACAGTTGCTACAAATCCCTTTGCATTTACGAGTGTCAATACAGGAATGTTAAATGCGTCACAGAACTTCACGAAGTCTGCTGCGATATAAGCACCGCTTGTAGAGAGAAGCTCTCCGCCATCGGCTGCCTGGTTCGCTACACAACCAACTGTCGCACCATTCAACTTGATCAGGCCAAGAACCATGTCCTTTGCATAATCTTTCTTTACTTCTACGAATACGTTGTTATCTGCGATGTTCTGTAATACAGCTCTTGCATCCTTTGCAAATCCATCGAGATTTGGAATGATACGGTTCAGATCGTCTGTACAATCGGACTCTGCATCTTCCATGTTGTTGTCAGGAAGCATATCTACAAGGCTTCTGATGTTTGCAAGTGTTGTTGCATCATCCTCGAATACACCATCTACCAGAGAAGAATTCTCGCTAAGGTAAGCCGCAGATGCTGTATCAAGCTTTGCCTGATAGTTTCCATCGAGTGCATTTGGACTGTTTACGAATAACTTGCCGCCCTCTGCTGTCATAAATGTAAAGTCTGTAAGTGTTGGAATAAGCGCTGCTCCACCACCGCATGTTCCAAAAATTGCAGTAATCTGTGGGATTACTCCTGACGCAAGTGTCTGCTTCAGATAAACTTCACCGAACGCATTTAACGCATCGGTTGCCTCCTGCAAACGAAGTCCCGCACAATCGATCAAACCGACTACCGGTGCGCCTACCTTCATCGCCATGTCATAAATCTTCGCAATCTTCTTTGCGTGCATCTCACCGATTGCACCACCAAGAACCGTTGCATCCTGGCTGTATACATACACCAGTTTTCCATTGATGACACCATATCCAGTAATAACACCGTCTTTTGGAGTATCATTTTCCTGCATGTTGAAGTCTGTATTTCTAGCTGTTACATAAGCACCAACTTCAACAAAGCTCGCTTCGTCTAGCAAAGAAGAAATTCTGTCACTTGCTGACAATGTAAGTTTGTTACTCATTTTAAGCCCTCCACTTTTATTTATTATGGGTTTTCTGATAAGAAACCCAATTTCTTCCGATTGTAATTGTAAATCTTTTTACGACTGAAATCAAGTCAAAATCACATTCTTTGTCACAGATTTGCAATAAAAAAGAAAAATCTGTAAAAAGCCTTAAACATTTATGTTCCATCCACTTTTTACAGATTTTAAAGCCACTCTTATTTTGTTTCGCAAAGTACGTTTTTATTCTTCACCAGATAATCGATCAGGGAAATGATTGTTAGTGCCAGTGCCAGATAGATCAATATATTCTCGATAATATGGACTGTGCTTCCACCGAAGTCACAGATCAACAATATCACCATGAACATCTGACATACTGTCTTGATCTTACCCCACCATCCGGCAGCGATCACGACGCCGTTATCCGATGCAACAAGCCGGAATCCGCTGATGATGAACTCTCTTGCGATAATGACGATTACAACCCACGCCGGAATCCGGTCAAGATCAATCAACGCAATCATCGCAGAGCAGACAAGCAGCTTATCCGCAAGCGGATCCATGAACTTCCCAAAGTCCGTGATCAGGTTATATTTTCTTGCAATCTTTCCGTCGAGCATATCCGTGAGGCTTGCCAGACAGAACAGTGCAAGTGCGATCCATTTTCCTCCCGGAATCCCCGGCACCATTAGGGCAACTAAGAAAAATGGTATCATGATCATTCTGAGTATTGTTAGTTTATTCGGTAGATTCATCCAATATCCCTCCTATCATATCATATGGTCCTACCTCATTGATCCGGACATCGACGATCTGTCCGGACATCAGTTCATAATCACAGTTCACAAACACCAGTCCGTCCACACCCGGTGCATCCCGGTATGTCCGTCCGACATAGACATCGTCGTCCGAGGAATATCCCTCAACGATGACCTGCATAATCTTCCCGACAAATGTCTCGTTTTTATCTAAGGAGATTTCCTGCTGCAGCTCCATGATTTCATTGCGCCACTGTGTGGCTGTCTCCTCATCAATCTGGTTCTCAAATGTCGCCGCCGGCGTTCCATCTTCTCTGGAATAGGTGAATACACCTACGCGGTCAAGTTCCTGTTCATCTAAGAACGTCATCAGTGCCTCATGCTCCTCTTTTGTCTCACCAGGAAATCCGGCGATCAGGGATGTACGAATTGCAATATCCGGTGCCGCTTCCCGCAGCTTCCCGATTACCATTTCGATGCTGGCACGGTCTGTGCGTCTGCCCATGCGCTTTAAGATTGCATCCTCGCTGTGTTGCATCGGCATATCAATATAATGCAGAAGTTTCGGTTCATCCCGGAAGCAATCAATCAGTTCATCATAGATTTCCTCCGGATAACAGTACATCAGGCGGATCCATTTGATTCCATCAATCTTCGCCAGTTCACGGACTAACACATGCAGCCGTTTCTCACCGTACAGGTCTTTTCCATAGCAGGTCGTCTCCTGTGCGACAAGCACCAGTTCCTCGATTCCCTGTGATACCATATATTCTGCTTCCTTTATAAGCTGCTCCATCGGCACGCTCCGGTAATGTCCACGGATATGTGGGATGACACAGTAGGTACAGAATTTGTCACAACCCTCCGCAATCTTTAAGTATCCCATAAAGGTACCCGATGTAATAACCTTGTTGGATTCTGTAATCGTTGCCAGGCGGTCAATATCATCATAGACGCTGATTCCCTCTGCATCTTCGATTCCATCCCGTGCTTTCAGCTCCTCGATCACATCTAATATCTTATCAAAGCTGCTTGTTCCAAGACACGCATCAATCTCAGGAATCTCTGCAAATATCTCATCTTTAAACCGCTGTGCCATACATCCGGTCACGATCAGGTATTTTAAGTTCTGCTGTTTGAGCTTCGCCATCTCCAATACCATGTTCACACTTTCCTCCATCGCATCTTTGATGAAACTGCATGTATTCACGATAACCGCATCAGCTTCCTGCTCATCGTTCGTAATATTATAATTGTGCTTTGCGAGCAGTCCAAGCATTGCCTCACTGTCGCAAAGGTTCTTGTCACAGCCAAGTGACACCATCAATATATTCATATGTTTCTTATTCCTCACGCTCTGCAGCTTCCACACAGTTATTCATCAGCATTGCAATTGTCATCGGTCCAACACCGCCCGGAACCGGTGTGATAGCTCCTGCTACCGGCTCCACCGATGCAAAATCAACATCACCGCATAACTTGTTATTGGCATCTCTGTGGATACCTACATCGATCACTGTCGCGCCATCCTTCACATACGATGCATCGATCATCTTTGGCTTTCCGATCGCTACAATCAGGATATCTGCCTCTTTACAGATTTCCTTCAGATTCTTTGTTCTCGAATGACAGATTGTTACGGTCGCATTCTCCCGTAGCATTAAAAGCGCCATCGGCTTGCCTACAATATTGCTTCTGCCGATCACAACGCAGCGCTTTCCTTCGATATCGATATCTGAACGCTTCAGAAGCTGGATGATTCCCGCCGGTGTACACGATACAAATCCCGGTCTGCCAATGCACAGGCTGCCAACACTCTCCGGATGGAATCCGTCTACATCCTTCTTCGGAGAGATTGCACCGATGATCTTCTCCTCGTTAATGTGCTTCGGAACCGGAAGCTGCACTAAGATTCCATGTACACTGTCATCCTCATTCAGATTCTTGATAATAGAGAGAAGCTCCTCCTCTGTTGTCTCCTCCGGAAGCTCAAACGCACGTGACTCGATACCGATATAGGCGCAGGCTTTCTTCTTGTTTCCAACATAAACAGAAGATGCAGGATCATTTCCAACCTGAATGACTGCCAGACAGATATTCCTACCTTGTGCTTTCAATGCGGAAACCTTTTCTTTTAATTCATCCTTAATCTGCTGGGAGATTTCTTTTCCGTTAATCAATTTTGCCATTGTTATAATCCGCCTTTCTTTACAACATTGTACACGATTCCATATGCCGTGTACCATGCATCTGAATTCATAAATATACGATGTATTGAAACTAAGTAGTTCTAGATGCTCCAATATACATACCAAACTCATACGCAACCGCCACCAATTCGCCATCCATGGCTCAGTGGTGGCTTGTTTGAACTTCCTGTTCAAACATTGCTGTACACAGATGGAGCATCAAAAACTTCTAAGTTTCAAACATATGTATATTTAGAATTCAGATGCATGGTACATATACATATGGAATCGTATACAAATTGGTACTTCTTAGAATAAACCGTGTGTTACACCTTCATCATCCACGAAGATACGCTCTGCAGCTGGGACTTTAGGAAGTCCCGGCATCGTCATGATGGCTCCTGTGATTGCTACAACGAATCCGGCGCCGGCACTTACATATACCTCACGGATATTCACTGTAAATCCGGTCGGTCTGCCAAGCTTCTTCGCATCATCAGACAGGGAATACTGGTTTTTCGCCATGCAGACCGGCATATCTGTAAATCCCATCTCTTCGATCTTTGCAATCGCGCGATCTGCTTCTGCGGAATATGTTACACCATCTGCGCCATAGATTTTCTTCGCAATTGTCTCAATCTTCTCCTTGATTGGCAGATTGTCTTCATACAATACCTTAAAGTGGCTTTCCTTCGTCTCAAGTGTGTTAAGCACAGCCTTTGCCAGCTCAACACCACCTTCGCCGCCTTTCTCCCATACATTTGCAAGGGCGAAATCACAGCCTCGCTTCTCACAGAATTCCCGTACATATGCAAGCTCTGCATCTGTATCGGATACGAAACGGTTCAGCGTTACAACTACCGGCACGCCGTAGAGCTGTAAGTTCTCGATGTGCTTCTCTAAGTTTACAATGCCCTTCTCTAATGCTTCTAAGTTCTCAGCGCCAAGGTCTGCCTTTGCCACGCCGCCGTTATATTTGAGTGCACGTACGGTTGCTACAAGCACAACTGCATCCGGCTTTAAGCCGGTCATACGACACTTGATATCGAAGAATTTCTCAGCACCGAGATCGGCACCGAAGCCCGCCTCTGTGATTACATAATCTGCAATCTTAAGTGCGGTCTGTGTTGCACGGACAGAGTTACATCCATGTGCGATATTCGCAAATGGCCCACCGTGTACAAGTGCCGGTGTATGCTCTAAGGTCTGGATCAGGTTTGGCTTGATCGCATCCTTCAAAAGTGCTGTCATCGAACCGACACATTTTAATTCTCCGGCCGTAACAGGCTCATTATCCACGTTATATGCAACGATGATTCTTGCAAGGCGATCCTGCAGGTCCTTGATGTCCGTTGCAAGACAGAGGATTGCCATGATCTCTGAAGCAACTGTGATGACAAATCCATCCTGACGCATCACACCGTCACCCTTCTTGCCCATACCTACGATGATGTTACGAAGTACACGATCGTTCATATCAAGGCAGCGCTTAAACACGATACGCTTTGGATCGATGCGAAGTGCATTTCCCTGATGCATATGATTATCCATGACGGCTGCAAGCAGATTATTCGCAGATGTAATCGCATGGAAATCACCTGTAAAATGCAGGTTTAAGTCTTCCATTGGAACAACCTGTGCATATCCGCCACCGGCTGCTCCGCCCTTTACACCGAAGCATGGTCCAAGGGAAGGCTCACGCAGTGCAATGACTGCCTTCTTACCAAGCTTACACATTGCCTGACCAAGTCCTACGGTTACTGTTGTCTTTCCCTCTCCTGCCGGAGTCGGATTGATGGCTGTTACCAGAACCAGTTTACCATTCTCATTATCTTTTACAGACTGCATATACTCATCAGAGAGCTTCGCCTTGTACTTCCCGTACATCTCGATATCATCCTCTGACATACCAAGCTTTGCTGCCACGTTTTTAATTGGTTCCATCTCTGCCTGCTGTGCGATTTCAATGTCTGTTAACATACGTTTTTGTCCTCCTGTCTCTTCCCTCTGTTGTTGATATTTCAACAGATTGATCCGAATCATCTTTTCGGATTCCTTATAAATATTCTTCTACATAATTCTCGAATTCTTCCATGCTCATCAGCACCTTCCTTGGTTTTGTCCCCTCTTCCGGTCCTACCACCCCAGCTTCGGAAAGCTGATCCATAATACGTGCTGCACGGTTAAATCCGATTTTATATACTCTTTGCAGCATACCGATGGAAGCTTTATCTTTTCCAATAATAAACTTTCCGGCATCTACAAAGTAGTCATCATATTCCGGTTCTGCAGACGATGTGCCACCGCCAGAGCCACCGACCTTCGTGTTTGCAATCTCATTCGAGATTGACTCATCGTAGGTCACTTCTCCGCTTTCCTCCTTCAGGAAGTCCACGACATCTGCTATCTCATCATCCGACAGGAACGCGCCCTGTACTCGTACCGGCTTTGGATAACCGGTCGGATAGAATAACATATCACCTTTACCAAGCAATTTTTCTGCTCCATTCATATCGAGAATCGTTCTCGAATCCACACCCGAGGATACGGTCATCGCGATTCTGGATGGTACATTTGCCTTGATCAGACCAGTAATGACATCCACCGATGGGCGCTGTGTCGCGATTACCAGATGGATCCCCGCCGCACGTGCAAGCTGGGACAGACGCACGATGGCATCCTCCACTTCACCATGTGCTACCATCATCAGATCCGCAAGCTCGTCGACGATGATCACAATCTGTGGCAGCTTCTTCAAATCCTCGTTACCCTCTTCGGTACCTGTCACCGCCTTTACCTTTTCGTTATAGCCCTGCAGATTCCGCACATTGTACTGTGCAAACAACTGGTAACGATTTGTCATCTCAAGCACCGCCCAGTTCAAAGCACCTGCCGCCTTCTTCGGATCTGTCACAACCGGAATCAGCATATGCGGGATTCCGTTGTAGATGCTCAGCTCGACCTGCTTTGGATCGACCATGATCAGCTTCACATCATCTGGCTTTGCCTTATATAAGATACTCATAATGAGTGTATTGATACAGACCGATTTACCGGAACCGGTCGCACCTGCGATCAGCAAATGCGGCATCTTCGCGATATCTGCCACAACGACCTGTCCACTGATATCCTTACCAACCGCAAATGCAATGTTGGAAGGGAACTTCTGGAAGTTGTCCGATTCGAGCAAATCCCGGAAGAACACCGGCTGGCTCTCCTTGTTTGGCACCTCAATACCAACTGCCGGTTTGCCCGGAATCGGTGCTTCGATACGAATATCAGCCGCCGCTAAATTCAGCTTGATATCATCCGCTAAGTTCGTAATCTTCGATACCTTCACGCCCTGCTCCGGCTGTAACTCATACCGGGTAACAGATGGGCCGCAGCTATAATCCGTCACTGTGACATTGACGCCGAAGTTTTCGAGTGTGCTCTTTAACTTCATCGCAGTCTCCCGGACGGAGGCTTCGTTTGACTTTGTGCCCTTTCCCCTGCCACTCTTCAATAGCTTAAGCGGAGGGAATTTATATTCCTTGATTGGTTTTTGTTCACTGTTTTCCTGAATCGTCTCAGCGATCTGGTCTCGTTCCGAAAGCATTTCCTGTTCGGATTCCTTCGTCTTCTTGCGTTTTCTCGTCGCTGCCTCTGTCACCGGCTCCCCATCTGCTTCTGGCAGCATTGCATCTGTGGCTGGCTCTGATATGTCTGGCGCTGTTTTGGATGTTTCAACACCATCAAAAGGATGATATACCTCAGTTGCAGCGGCATCATAATCATCTGTCTTTGCCAAAAGTTCATCTGAAAGATTTTTCTCCCCTGCCTGATCTTCAGCCGTACTCTGCGTATATTCCGGACGCTCAAAGAAATCAACCGTTTCTTCCTTCGGTGTATCCGGCACCGGTGGGATATCCGCTTTCGCACTGCGAAGCTCTGTCACACCCCCCTTCTTCTTTTTCAGCAGCGACAGATCCACATATCCCTCTGAGACATCCTTCGCATCCTGCAGGGTCAGATTCGGATTGAACAGATCTTCATGTGGAAGCGGCTTTAATTCGTGAACCTCTTCCCCCTCGACCTTCCTGTTTTTTACTTTTTTCTTTTTCTTCTTTACCGATACGACTGGCTTCTCCTGCTCTACCTTGATATTATCTAACTTCGTTCTGCGTTTTGCCTCAAGCGCAGCCTCCGGATCAATTTCATCCTCATCATCCTCATACAACGCATTGTAACGATTCTTAAACTGTGCAGACCGCTGCTTCGCAAAATCAATTAACGATACATTCAGCACTACAATAATTCCGATGATAATCAAAAGCGCAATCACAATAATGGCTCCAGGCTTTCCAATCAGATTATACAGTACAACAAGCAGCCCGCCTAAGATAAATCCGCCGCCCTTCTTCTCCTGAGCGCCCTGATCATACAGAAGCTTCGCTGTCATATGGTCTGCCCCTGCCGTAAGCTGTGCAATAAATGCAGCCGCCACAATGAACAGTCCTACACAAAGCACACGGTTTACAACTGTCTTTTTCGCGCCATTTGACAGTAAAAAAGCAGATGTAAGGAATACATACAACGGAAGGATATATTCCGTAATGCCAAATAACCCGAACATAAATCTGGCAAAGAAATTACCAACAACTCCACACCAGCCAAAATTGCTGATGAAGAAAAACGTGCATACTGCCAGATAGATGAACAGATGAATTTCATTCTTCCGTGCCTGCTCCTGTGCAAGCTGTGCTTTCGTCTTTCTTCCCCCTGTACGGGAAGCGGACGCCGATCCAGACGTTTGCGAAGATCTTGCTTTCTGCGGTGACCTTGCCGTTGATGTCGAACGGCTGGCAGTCGTTTTACCCCTCGTATTCGATTGTGAACCTTTATTATATGTACTGTTGTTTCCCGTTGCCACGGTATGCACTCCTTCTCTTTTCCCTCATTCTCCAATCATGATAGACATTTTTCCCAATATAATCTCCCATATGGCAGTCCGTATCCATTTACAAACTGCCACACGGGCATATTTATGTCAGTTTAAATGCTCATACTGTACCATTTTACTATTTTTCTTTGCATTTATCAAGTCATATAAACAATTCATTGCCGTATGAACGCCACCCATCCGGTCGATAATCCCAGCTTCAACCGCCTGCCTGCCGACTAACACCGAACCGATGTCCTTCGTCAGTTCCTTCGTATTGAACATGATTTCGCGCAGGTTCTCTTCCTTGATGGAACAATGATTCGACGTAAATTCAATGATCCGGTCCTGCATCCGCTCAATATATTCATAATTCTGCGTCACGCCAAGTACGGTTCCATTCATACGGATCGGGTGTACGACCATCGTTGCTGAGGGAACAATAAATGTTACATCGCCCGACACCGCCAGTGGCACACCGATGGAATGCCCGCCACCAAGCACGAGACATACCTTCGGCTTACTCAAAGATGCGATCATCTCTGCGATGGCAAGTCCTGCCTCGACATCCCCGCCTACGGTATTCAAGAGCACCATCAGTCCATCGATATCCTCATCATCCTCCACTGCTGCAAGCTGTGGCAGGATATGCTCATATTTGCTTGTCTTCGAAGAGGCACCGAGGTTCTCGTGCCCCTCGATTTCCCCAATGATATTCAACAGATGAATTCGGTGATGATACCGGTTTTTGGACAAGGTAATCTGTCCATAATCCGTAATCAGGCTCCCTTGTTTTTCATTCGGATCCATATCCTTTCCGGACCGTTTCTCCGTGATATCCTGCATCTGTGTATCGATCAGTGTTTCATCTTTATTTGTGCCCCTGTTTTTCGCGTGTATTGGCATTTTTTCGTTTTCCTGCATCATAATTTCCGCCTCCGTCTTCTGATATTATTGCCTGGAATGCAAATCATTTCACATATCCTGTTCGCATTTTTCATACTTTTCTCACAGATATTATGTACATTTTGTTTGACTTTTATAATTACGGAAACTATAATAGCAACGCAAAACAGATTTTATTGACTTTACAAGAATTACGGAGGTTTGATGAATGGAAACACAAAGCAAAGATAAAGTATATGTCATCGGACACAAAAATCCGGATACTGACTCCATCTGTTCTTCCATTTGCTATGCTTATCTGAAACGGCAGATTACCGGCGACGATTATGTACCGATGCGTGCCGGCGAGATAAACTCTGAGACAAAATACGTGTTGAATGCATTTTCCGCCGCTGTACCGGAATATATGGAGAATGTTTCCACACAGGTAAAAGACGTGGAATACCGTCATATCGACGGCGTCGATGGGGAGATTTCCATCAAAAACGCATGGGAAATCCTAAGCGAATCCGGTGCCACCACCCTTCCGTCGGTGGATGAAAACGGCAACCTGACCGGACTGATCACCGTGCGTGACATCGCCATGACTTACATGGAAGTCTACGACAACCGCGTCATTGCATCCGCACACACACCGTATAAAAATATTATCAACACGCTCTCTGCCGATCTGATTGTCGGAGATGAGAAGGATTATGTACATACCGGAAAGGTTCTGATATCGGCTGCCAATCCGGACATGATGGAAAATTATATCGAACAGGGAGATATCGTTATCCTTGGTAACCGTTACGAATCACAGCTTTGCGCGATTGAAATGGATGCACAGTGCATCATCATCTGCGATGGCGCAGTCGTATCGAAGACGATCACGAAGCTTGCCGAGGATCACAGATGTTCGATCATCCGCACCCCATATGATACGTACACAGCAGCACGTCTGATCAACCAGAGTATCCCAATCCGTTACTTCATGAAGAAGGATAACCTGATCACGTTCTCGACCGAGGATTATATCCGAGATATCCGTACCGTGATGGCTGGCAAACGCCACCAGTACTATCCTGTCCTAAATGAATACGGAAAATACGTGGGACTGATCTCCCAGCGAAATTATTTGAATGCGAACCCGAAGAAGGTTATCTTAGTTGACCACAATGAACACGCGCAGGCAGTTGACGGTATCGAAGAGGTCCAGCTTCTTGAAATCATCGATCACCACAGACTTGGTGGACTGCAGACAATGAATCCGGTTTATTTCCGCAATCAGCCACTTGGCTGTACCGCAACGATCATCTACCAGATGTTTGAAGAAAACCATATCGAGATTCCGAAGCAGATTGCCGGATTGTTATGTTCTGCGATCATCTCCGATACTTTGATGTTCCGTTCTCCGACCTGCACGCAGATGGATGAGCACACATGCCGGACGCTTGCAAAAATCGCGAACATTGACATTGAAGCGTATGCCATTGCCATGTTTAACGCCGGAAGCAAGCTGATGAACGAGACAGACGAGGAAATCTTCTATCAGGATTACAAGGTATTCTCTTCGGAAAACCTAAAGTTCGGCATCGGACAGATTACTGCATTCAACTCTACAATGTTAGATGCAGTCAAACCACGAATCCTGAAATATATGGAAAGTATCTATAACCAAAATGAAGCTGATATGCTCTTCTTCATGCTGACAAACATCTTCAAAGAAAGCACCGAACTTTTATACTATGGAAAAAACTCCGAAGAGCTGCTTGAAAAAGCGTTCAAGCTTGATGAAGTATCCGGCGGCAGCATCAACCTGCCGGGCGTTGTCTCCAGAAAAAAGCAGATCTTACCGATGATCGTAAGTGCTTCGAATAATATGTAGGATATGAAATCCGCAAATGGCTATAACACAAAAAGAGACGTTCCCAAACAACGCAGATAGGGAATGCCTCTTTTTTTATATATATTTTATTATACATGGACTGTAATTATACCATCTGCACCAGCCAGACATTGCTCTTCACCATAAAGAATCCAATCGTCGCTTTGATCAATTCCGTCGCCTGCACGAAAAAATACACACTCACAATTCCAAGTCCCGTAAAATGCGCAAGCACATACGCACACGGAACAACAATGACCCATGTGAACACGGAATCAAACAGGAATGTAACCAATGTCTTACCGCCCGACCGTAAGGTAAAGTAGAAGGTATGGCTCATGGAACAAATCGGCATCAAAAGCGCAGATATACTCATGAACGCTGTAGCAAGCTTCTTGATTTCATCGGTTGTATTATAGATATGCGGGAAAAACCTGCCAACTACAAACATTACCGCTGCTACAAGTATACAGCAAAATACACTGAACACGATCATCTTATTATCCGCATCCTTCGCCTGTTCCAGCTCACCGGCTCCCAGATACTGTCCTACAATGATACTGATACATGCACCAAGCTGAATATACACAATATTAAACAAATTCGTAATCGTCGTTGCGATGTTTAGTCCGGCAACCACCTCGAGTCCACGCACCGAATAGCACTGCGTCACTGCTGTCATCCCCGCCGCCCAGAGAAGTTCATTCAACATAAGTGGAAATCCCTTGATCAAAATTGCTTTGAATTCGTTCATTGGCATGCCAATTCCCCAGTATGCACCAGCCAGATACTTGTTCTTTTCTTTATGGGTATGTGCCCAGATTACAATAATCGCAGCTTCTATATAACGCGCCAGTATCGTTGCAAGTGCTGCACCCATAACGCCAAGCTTCGGAAATGGTCCAATTCCAAATATCAAAAGATAATCCAGCACTGCATTGCTTCCAACTGCCACGAAGCTTGCAGCCATCGGTACAAATGTCTGTCCGGTTTCCTTGATATTTGTCGCATACGACTGTGTAACCGCAAAAGGAACCAGACCGATCAGCATGATGGACAGATACTGTTTTCCATATCGTAACGCAACATCTGTCGCACCGGTTCCAGCTGTATCCGTAAGATATAAGGATATCAGATTCTCACCATTCGTGACAAATAACATAATTGCAAGTATTGTCACAAACATCGTTGCATACAGCTTGAATCGGAATGAATACATATGTCCTTTATGGTTTCCTTTTCCAAAATACTGTGCGCCAAAAATACTTGCCGCCGATGCCGCACCAAAAATTGCCAGATTATATACAAAAATCAACTGATTCACAATCGCTACACCGGACATTTGCTCGGTTCCAAGCTGCCCAACCATGATATTATCCAAAAAGCTGACCAGATTCGTAATCGCATTCTGTAAAATCATCGGCAAAGCAAGCATCAGATATCGCTTATAAAAGGCACGATTGCCAATAAAATTTTTGATATGAAAAGACCGTTTTGTATTCATGTGTCATTCACCTCACTTTTTACACACGCCCTGCATGTTTCATAAATTCTGTTATGCCTATAGAAAAATATGGTGGGTACAGAATCTACCCACCATATCACATAGTTTCTTCTATATTTGCGTATGTTTGTCTAAGCACTTACATTGTAAGGATAATCTCATTGACATCTGCAAGTTCACTTGCCGCAATGTAGTTATCCGTCATTTCCTTGCCATTTACAACAAGACTTGTATAACCGCTCTCTGCGCCATTTGGATTCTTCACAACGATATGAAGCTTCTTTCCACGGAAGTCCTTGTTGATCTCGAATTTCTTCCAGTCAGATGGAACCGATGGTGCGATACGAAGTCCATCAAAGTCCGGACGCATACCAAGGATACCCTCGACACATCCAACCATAACCGTTGAAGCGGTACCTGTCAGCCAGTGTACATGCGCTCTGCCCTCGAATGGGCTTTCCGAACTCTCTGTGAACTGTCCGTGGCAATATGGCTCCAGCTTTCTGATCTCTGCCTTGTCATTCATGGATGCAGGTGAGCTCTCTGTGAAATATTCAAATGCACGGTTTCCGTGTCCCATCAGAGATTCTGCTAGGATAATCCAACCCTGTGGCTGTGAGAAGATACCACCATTTTCCTTAGTCGATGGATTGAACAGAAGCATCAATGCTCCCTCAAACGCATGATCGACATAGGATGGTGCCATCAGACGTACGCCATATGGTGTATTCAATTCTCTGTGTACAGACTCGAGTGCTTTCTCCGCCTGATCCTTTGTGGCAAGACCACTGATAACTGCCCATGACTGTGGATTCAGCCACATATTTGCCTCCGGATCATGCTTGGAACCGATGATCATGCCGTCTTCCTTGTATCCACGGATGTAACGGTCATCTTCCCAGCACTTTGTCTGGATAATATCGCCAAGTTCCTTCTGGATCTTGTCCAGATATGCGATATAATCTGTATCTTTTTTCTGTTCTGCAAAGATGCGGAGTACACTCATCGCATAGTAAAGCTGCATTGCTACAAATGTGGACTCACCCTGCTTGCCAAGACGTAAGCAGTCGTTCCAGTCTGCATGCAGACCTGCCGGCATACGATTATTTCCAAGGTGATTCATAGAGAAATCAATTGCACGCTTCAAATGCTCATATACCGTACCCTCTCCGCCATTTGCGAACAGGATTACTTCATCAATAAAGTCTGTATTTCCAGACTCTGCAATATACTTATAAACCGTTGGAAACAGCCACAATGCATCATCTGCACGATATGCCGGATGTCCGGTTGCGCGTACATAAGACTCATCATCCGGTGTATCCTCATGCCCTGCATTGTGATCAAACTTTACAAGTGGAAGTCCGCCGCCATTGTCTACCTGTGCAGACAACATAAAACGGATCTTATCTAACGCCATCTCCGGTGCTAAGTGGATCACACCCTGGATATCCTGTACGGTATCACGGTATCCGTATCCATTTCGAAGACCACAGTAAGAGAACGATGCGGCTCTTGACCAGATAAATGTCATGAAACACTGATATGCATTCCATGTATTGATCATCGCATTGAATGACTCACTTGGTGTCTTTACCTGGAAATGAGACAGCTTACTATGCCAGTATTCCTTCAACTCTGCAAGCTCTGCTTCACTCTGTGCATGCACATCTGCATAGCTGTTCATCACTGCTTCTGTCTCTGCATCATTCTTCATGCCGAGCACAAAAGCAATCTCCTTACTCTCGCCCGGTGCGAGTGTGATCTTAGTCTCCAAAGCGCCACAGGCGTTACTGTTATAATTGAGACTATTTCCGCAATCGCCGTTTTCTACACCGACTGGATTGCCATAGCCATGATATCTGCCAAGAAACGCTTCCTTATCTCCGGCATAGCTTGCAACCTCTGCGCCAGCTAAGCCAAAGAATCTTGTAAATGCAACACTTCCGTTGATGGCTGCACCCTTATTCACGTTCTCATTGATTACCTGCTTAATGCGGTTTCCCATAAAATACGTTCTTGTGATAAAGAGTGTATACTGCAGATTGACCTGATCCTGCTCATAGTTGTTGTCATTCGTAAATTCACAGTAACCAAAGACGGACAGGTTACGTGGCTTGTCCGAATCATTCGTAACCTTCAGCTTCCATACCTCATGTGTCTTATCAAGTGGTACATAGTAAAGCACAGAGCTCTTGATACCCGCATATTCTGCATTCATATACGTATAGCCTGTGCCATGGTGACACTCACTCTTGTAACTGTCCAAATCTTTTCCTACCGGCTGCCAGGAAGCTGACCAATAATCCTTGCTGTCATTGTCACGCAGATAGATATATCTGCCCGGCTGGTCAAAGCTATTGAAGATATATCGAAGAATTCTTCCGTTTGCACCAGACTTTACAAAGCTGTATCCACCGGCATTGTTGGAAATGATTGCGCCGTATTCCGGAGAACCAAGGTAGTTCGCCCAAGGTGCCGGTGTATCCGGTCTGTCAATCACATATTCCTTATTTGCCTCATCAAAGTATCCGTATCTCATGAGGTACCCTCCCTAAATATTTTTCAGTCAAAATTGTTTTATGCTATGCCTATCATACTTACATATATTCCGGTTTATATGCTATATTACATCGCTTACATGGTTGTTTCACGCTGTTTCTATATCCTCACATAGATTCCGGCGTATATAAGTTATGCATAATATACCATCCATGAAACTTGCTTATGTCAGAGATGGCAATTATGCACAACGTAATTTCTATGTTACTTCACTTTCACGTGAAGACATACACACATTTCGTGCGTTTATTATATTGATTTACTGCTCAGCGTCCTTCAGGCTCAGGCTGATCTTCCCCATGCGGTCAACTTCAAGAACCTTAACCTTAACTACATCGCCGATATTTACGACATCCTCTACCTTCTCTACACGGTGATCTGCCAGCTTCGAGATGTGGATCAGTCCATCCTTGTTTGGTGACAGCTCTACGAATGCACCGAAGTTCATGATACGAACAACCTTACCTTCGTAAGTCTTACCAACCTCGATTGGATCTACGATAGAACGGATGATCTTCAACGCCTTGTCCATGCCTGCCTGCTCAACGCCGCAGATAAATACATTTCCATCATCATCGATATCGATCTTAACGCCTGTCTCCTCGATAATTGCGTTGATTGTCTTTCCTCTCTGTCCGATGATCTCACCGATCTTCTCTGGATCAACCTTTGTCTGGATGATCTTCGGAGCAAGCTCGCCAACGTGATCTCTTGGAGCAGCGATAGCCGGCTTCATACATGTATCCATGATGAAGAGTCTTGCCTCACGACATCTTGCGATTGCGCCCTCTACGATTGGACGTGTCAGACCATGAATCTTGATATCCATCTGGATTGCTGTGATACCTTCGGTTGTACCTGTTACCTTGAAGTCCATATCGCCGAAGAAATCTTCGAGTCCCTGAATATCTGTAAGCAATACATAATCATCATCTGTCTCACCGGTTACAAGACCACAGGAAATACCTGCTACCATCTTCTTGATTGGAACACCGGCAGCCATGAGTGACATACAAGATGCACATGTGGAAGCCATGGATGTTGAACCGTTTGACTCAAATGTCTCAGATACGGAACGAATTGCATATGGGAATTCGTCCTCACTTGGAAGTACAGGAATGAGCGCACGCTCAGCAAGTGCACCATGTCCGATCTCACGACGTCCTGGTCCTCTGGATGGCTTTGTCTCACCAACAGAGTATGATGGGAAGTTGTAGTGATGCATATATCTCTTCGTTGTAACATTTGTGTCAAGGCCATCTAACTTCTGAGCCTCAGAAAGCGGAGCCAGTGTTACTACGTTACAGATCTGTGTCTGTCCTCTTGTGAACATAGCAGAACCATGGACTCTAGGAATGATATCAACCTCAGCTGAAAGTGGACGGATCTGTGTGATCTGTCTGCCATCCGGACGCTTGTGATCCTTCAGAATCATCTTACGAACTGTCTTCTTCTGGTACTGGTAAACAGCCTCATCAAGAACTGCCAGCCAGTCTTCCTTATCTGCAAATGCCTCTTCAAGCTTCTCCTTGATCTGACGGATGTTCTCCTCACGTACCTGCTTCTCGTCTGTGAAGACTGCCTCTTCCATTGCTGCAGGTGGAACAAGCTCCTTGATTGCCTCAAACAGTTCTTCCGGAACTGCACAGCTTGTATAAGAATGCTTTGGCTTACCACACTCAGCTACGATCTTATCGATAAATGCGATTACCTTCTGGTTTAACTCATGGGCTGCATAAATTGCTTCGATCATCTTTGCCTCCGGCACTTCATTTGCACCAGCCTCGATCATGATAACCTTATCTCTTGTAGATGCAACCGTAAGCTTCAGATCTGACTCCAGATTCTGTGTAGAATTTGGATTAAAAATCAGCTCGCCGTTGATCATACCAACCTGTGTTGTTGCACATGGACCATCAAACGGGATATCAGAAATTGCTGTTGCAATGGCGGAACCAAGCATAGCAGTCAGCTCTGGAGAACACTCTGGATCTACAGACATAACCATGTTGTTCAGTGTAACATCATTTCTATAATCCTTTGGGAACAATGGTCTCATCGGACGGTCGATAACACGGGATGTAAGGATTGCGTTCTCGCTTGCCTTACCCTCACGCTTGTTGAATCCTCCAGGGATCTTTCCGACAGAGTACATCTTCTCCTCATACTCAACTGAAAGTGGGAAGAAATCGATACCATCTCTTGGTTTTTCTGATGCAGTTGCTGTAGAAAGTACAACTGTATCTCCGTAGTGCATCAAAGCTGCACCGTTTGCCTGCTTTGCAACTCTGCCTACATCGACACGCAAGGTTCTTCCGGCAAGTTCCATCTCAAACTTCTTGTACATAATAAATTCTCCTTGAAATATTTTTTCCTGCAATCAGACTCCGAAACGACTGAAAACGCCACTTTCTGTATCTGGCAAACATGTACAGATAATCCATATTCATGATTCTGGTTATTCTCGTATTGCCATATGTGTTTTACATTTTATTTTATAGCAGAAAATGATTTTTTCAGTTGTCTCGGTTTTGTCTTCATGCAATCTTTAAGATTATACCATCTATTTCCTTTTGCTTCAAGATGGGAATGGATGAAATGTAGGATTTTTTGCTTGTGTTTTTTGTGATTCTTTGCTTGCTTTTCTGCTTCCACGCCCACGCTATGGGTTTTCCCGCTTACTTTTCTGTTCACACGCTCAGTTTTCGTTCTGAAACTGCATGATAAGCTTCCGGAGTGGGTTTTCTCGCTCGCTTTTCACTCCCTACACCCACGCTATGGGTTTTCCCGCCTACTTTTCTGCTCACACACCCACGCTATGGGTTTTCCCGCTTACTTTTCTGCTCACACACCCAGTTTTCGTTCCTGGACTGCATGATTAGCTTCCGGAGTGGGCTTTCTCGCTTGCTTTTCACTCCCTACACCCACGCTATGGGTTTTCCCGCCTACTTTTCTGCTCCCACGCCCAGTTTTCGTTCCGCATCATATCAATAAGCTTCCAGAGTGGGGTTTCTCGCTTGCTTTTCACTCCCTACGCCCACGCTATGGGTTTTCCCGCCTACTTTTCTGCTCCCACGCCCAAGTCATTATATTCATCAAAAGAATTTATGAATTTTCTGTGATAAAATCATGTATCCCATTTACGCATCAATTTATATATGCTACATTAAATACAACTCGTTCATCGAGTTTAAGCGCATCGTATTTCATACAGAAAATCTGTTCTACAATCCAGATTTTCAACCATCCACACAGACTACATTTTATCGTATTTTCTGACGCTTCCACATGTTTTCGCATTAAACCAACTATATAAATACAACCATTTCAATGCACATTATGAAAAGAGGTGTTTATCATTTTTATACAGAATATTCTTGAACAGCAAAAACAATTAAATAAAAACATCGAAAACTATAAAAAGCTTATCAATAGATTTCCCGCTGGAAAACTGCAATGTTTCAAGAACGGAAAGCATATCAAATCATACAAAGTGAATGGCAATCTGAAAAAATACATTCCCACCAAAGAATCTGCCACTATTGAGAAATTAGCCCTGAAGAAATATTACGAAAGCTGTCTGGATGATTGCATCAAAGAAAAAGAGCTTCTTGATCGATTCATTCAAGATATTCAGGCTTTGCCGAATACATCTCAGAAGCTTCTGGCGACAGATTCAAATTATCACACATTTTTAGCTAAGGCACTGATTCCTGATGCATGGGCAGGCGTCTCCTATGAGCAAAATCCTTATAAGCGCGAAGACCTTATTCACAACACGTTTTCCGGGCTAAAAGTACGCTCAAAATCCGAGGAAATCATAGCAAATATTTTGTTCACAAACCATATTCCGTTTCGATATGAAGCGCCACTCACACTAAACGAATCAACCATGTATCCTGATTTTACAATCAAAAATCCAAAGAATAATTCCTATACTTATTGGGAGCATTTGGGGTTGATGGATAAAAAGGAATACAAAGATCATGCCATGGAGAAAATCAGTACATATTGTGATCACAATATCATTCCGGATGTTAATCTGATTTTAACTTATGAGACGCAAAAGCATCCGCTCGATTCCAGTTGGGTGCAACAACTGGTGATGCGGAATTTCATGTAGAGTTTGGCTTGATTAAAATCCAGCTTGTCTTTTTGTTATAAATTATAAAAAACGCCCCGGATATCTCCGGAGCGTTTAAATTCATTTTTACTTAACCGTTATTTCATCACCTGCTAAAGCTCCATACTCAGCAGCTGTTGCATCCCATGAAGCTGTATTATTGGTTGTATTATATACATAATAAATTGTTTTGTCTCCCTGCGTATATGCTACTCCTCGTACAGTGTATTCTTCATGCTTGTTTGTTACACCACTTGCAGATACCCCAAGTTTAATTTTTACATTTGTAGAAGGTACATCTGCTGTATTATTAATTTGATCCTGAAATGCCTTCAATGTTGTTGCATCCATAGCTGACAAATCAGTTCCTTTTGCATAAGCACTTGAACACTCTGTCTGCGCAGCTGTCAATACCGTCTTACCATTCAATACAATCTGCTGTCCCTTTGCTCTGTCAATATAACCAAGCAATGCTGGTACGAGGATTGCTGCCAAAATTGCGAGAATTACGATAACAACAATCAGCTCTACCAAAGTAAAACCTTTGTTTTCTTTCATCTTTTTCATAATCATTTCCTCCTTAGTCCTTTTGTTTTTTGATATGAAAAATCTTTATAAAGTATAGCAAAATTTGCTATTACTATCAACTTTTTTCTCCCTTTTTCAAGGGATTTTTTCATGGTATTTTTTACCATCCAAATTATATTGTATTAGTGCTTCTTCTCTACACCTACAATATTCAGCATATAGTAGGTTTCTCAACCCTTACTACAGATACTGGTCGAGTTCTGCGACATCATTTGAATATTTGTAAGCCATCTGGCGATTGATCATACCGCTCTGAACCAGACGAGACAAATCACCATTTAATGTATGCATGCCAACGGATGAACCGGACTGCATCAGAGAACCGAGCTGGTGGCATTTGTTCTCGCGGATCTGGTTACATACCGCATCCGTACCAACTAAGATTTCTGTTGCTACAACTCGTCCATTCCCACGTGCATTTGGAATCAGACACTGGGTTATAACTCCATTTAAAACACTTGCAAGCTGTGTCCGTACCTGATTCTGCATACCTGCCGGACAGGCATCAATGATACGGTCAATCGTCTGCGCCGCGCCTGTCGTATGCAGGGTGGACATAACCAGATGTCCAGTCTCTGCAGCGGTCAGTGCTGCTGAGATTGTCTCGTAATCACGCATCTCTCCTACCAAAATAATATCCGGATCTTCACGGAGTGCACTTCGAAGTGCAGATGCGAAGTTTGTGACATCTCTGCCAACCTCTCTCTGGTGGATGAGTGCCATCTTTCTGTCGTATACATACTCAACCGGATCTTCAATCGTAATGATATGTTCCGGGCGATTTGCATTGATATAATCAATCATGGAAGCAAGTGTGGTTGATTTACCGGAACCGGTTGGTCCTGTCACAAGAATCATACCACGCGGCTTATCTGCCAGTTCCCGAAGCACGCTTGGAAGTCCAAGCATCTCCATCGACGGAATCGAAGAATTCAGGAGACGGATTGTCGCCGCCATCTTGCCATCCTGCTTAAATACATTCACACGTTGACGATTGCCATCCGGGGTACGAATCGCAAAATCCGCATCTATACCCCGCTCGAGATTCTCCCGCTGTTCATCGGTCAGAAGTTCTGCGAGCATCGCAATGATTTCTCCGTCGCTTGGATTGGTCGGTGCTTTCTGCAAGCGACCGTTGATTCGATACATAAGCGGCATACCAACTGTGATATGAATATCCGAGCATCCCATCGAACGCGCTTCCATAATCATCTGATCTATCATCATATATATCGACCTCCTCTCGTATTTTTTTATCTTTTTATTATCATTTTTTTATCATAATTCTTACTTATTTTTTCTTCTACTTGCTGTCAGCTTCCAAGATGGGTTTCCTCGCTTGCTTTTCTCATCCTACTCATAATAAGACACACGCAGCAGTTCATCCACGGTCGTCGTACCATTTTCCACAAGCTCGAGTGCGCTCTTCTTTAAGGTACTCATCCCCTGTTCCTGTACGGCATAATCCTTGATATCCTCAACAGAAGCCCCATTCGTAATCATCTCGCGCACTCTCTTGTCGATCATCAGAATCTCATGAATCGAAATACGTCCTTTATAACCTGTGTTGTTACACTGTCTGCAGCCCTTGGCATGTTTGATCTGCGGAAAATGAACACCTGCAATCGCTTCCTCCTGCTCGGTCATCGGTCCCCATTCACCACAGAACGGACACACCTTACGCACAAGTCGCTGTGCAACAATTCCAACAAGAGAGCTGGCAATCATATACGGTTCCACTCCCATATCTGCCAGTCGGACAACCGAAGAAGCCGCATCATTCGTATGTAACGTAGAAAGTACCAAATGTCCGGTGATTGCGGCACGGACAGAGATTGATGCCGTCTCTGCATCACGTGTCTCACCAACCATGATAATATCCGGGTCCTGTCGAAGCAGGGCACGAAGTCCGACCTCAAAGGTCAGTCCTGCAGTGTTATTTACCTGCATCTGATTGAGCTTCGCCACATTCTTCTCAACCGGATCTTCTATCGTCGAGATATTTACACTACGTTTTGCAAGCTCCTCCAGAATCATATACAACGTCGTTGATTTACCGGAACCAGTTGGTCCGGTCAGGTAAATGATTCCGTTTGGTGACTGCAGCATCCGCATTACAAGCTTGTAATTACGTTCCGTCATACCGAAGGTTCCCATATGATCGATCGAACCTGCCGACGCAAGAAGTCGCAAAACTGCTTTTTCACCGAATACAGTTGGAATCACAGATACACGGACATTCAGGTTCACACCTTCAATATTGATACGAAAATGTCCATCCTGCGGGATTCTTCGCTCTGCAATATCCAGATCACCAAGAATCTTGATACGCGCCAGCAGGGAATTGTGAATATTCTTCTGCAATGTCATGAAGTCACAGATAACACCATCCATACGCATACGCACACTTGTATGGTTCTCAAATGGTTCGATATGGATATCGGATGCATTGGAGTTATAGGCACGGACAAGCAGGCTGTTAAACAGGTTGATGATTGGCGTATCATCATCGCCATCCTCCACACTGATCTCCATAACCTCACTCGTCTGCGTTGTATTTGCAGACGCTTTCTGCGCTGCCTGTCTTGCAGATACCTCTGAATAATAATACTGAATCGAATTTTCCAGAGGTGCCTTCTCACACAGGGAAATATGTACTTCCCGTCCAACAATCTGACGAATATCCTCAATACCATAGAAATTCAGCGGATCGTCTACAAGGAGATAATACATGGTATCCTCTACCTTGTATCCCATCATATTGTATTTCTCGGCAAGAACACGCGGAATCATCTCCACCGCCTTCACATCCACCGACAGATCCGAGATATTGACAACGTCATAATTCAGTCGCTTACCAAGCGCTTCCAGCATCTGTTTCTCGGTGATAAATCCAAGTGCAATCAGCGCCGCACCAAGACGGACACCTTTGTTTTCCTTCTGATAGGCAACTGCCTGATTAATCTGATCTTCGTTGATGTAGCCAAGTTCCTGCAATACATCACCGATTCGGATATTTTTATTACTGCGCATTTCCATCGTCTGGCACCTCCTCGTACATATAGACCTCCAGAGTCAATGTCAAAACGCGCTCGGTCTTGAGATCATACTCCCCTTCTTCCGTCAGATTCGTGATACTGCGTTCCTCAGACCAGGAATAATTGCATACACGGATTTTCTTATCACTGTTCGAGAGATCCTCGATCAACCGGAGCAAATCACTTTCTTTTCCGCCAAGGCGCAGGGTTATCGTTGCATTGTAAATTCCTGTTGTCACTTTCTCATCCGGCATTGGAATCAAATCTGACATATTGTCCGTCGACATACCGCCACTCTCCTCGGCTGCCTCAATTTCCGCACGTTCCGCCTTGGCACCCTGTGGTACCTCTGTTGTCTCTGTTTCCTCCTGTGCTGCAAGCTCTGCTGCACGTTTTGAATATACATATGGATTCAAAGCAGTTTCTTCCTTTGGCATCTGGATAGCCAGATCATAGGCTGACAGGTTATATCCTAACACAAGCTCGGTGAAATACTTATCAATTTCTGCACTTTCCATCATTGGGAAGAATGATTCACGTACTCCCTGTATCTCGTTCGAAAACCGCTCGTTATCTGCCTCCATCATCGGCACCTGCGTGAGCTTCAGCTCATTTTCTTCCTTTGTTTCTTTCTGTGTCGTAATCTCTTTGTTCGTATTCACGATACCCTTTACAACCGGGTAGATACCCCAGTAGCCAATACAGACTACGATTACGAATATGGAAAGCATGATCAGGAGGTTTTTGTCTTTTTGTGTCATTTCTAACTTCATAACGATCCCCTCCTTATTCTGCATCGCCGACATCCGGCAAGTTTGTTTCTGTTGTCTCTGGCTGTGCATCTGTATCGGTATGTCTGCCCGCAGACTCTGCGAGAGTACACGTCACATGAATATCCCACAGTTCATCGGCTTCCACATACGAATACCCGGTGTAATCTACATTGCTGAATATATCCACACCACACAGATTGCGGATGAATTTATTGATATTGTCCACCGTATCCGCCCGCGCTGTGATGGTCATCACCCCAAGATCTGCATCAAACGAATCAAAGGTAACAGTTGCAAGTCCTCTCGCGCAATCATCGACCACGTTCATGACTTCGCTGTTACAAACCGGATATGTATATAAATTCTGATTTACACCCTCAATTGCATTGTATTGGTTATTCAGATAAGATGTCTGCGCTAAAAGCACATCATACCGTGCAACTTCCATAATCGTAGTTGGAGACTCATTATATTCTTCGAGCTTCTCCAATTCCTGTTTCTTAAGTGTACGTACCGTAATACACACAGCAAGTCCGACAAGCATCACAGCAAGGCTGATCAAAATCGCCAGGAACCCTTTGCCAACACCGCCTTGTCCCTGCTCTTTTTTCTTTCCTGCATGATACCCTTCCAGGAAATTCTGCTTACCGGCATTTCCAGTTACAAGACCACTGATTGGATGGAAATGCGCCTGCATATCAAGTCCGTTTGTCGTAACATGCGTATCGGAAAACACTTCCACACGTGCATAAATGTCAAGCTGTGAAATTGCATCCTGATACAATGACAGATCCTGCGGATTCACGCCTGCAAGTAAAACTGCCTCAATCGGATAATCCAACTGGTTTGCCTGCATGAACTGACGGATCTGGCTGACCGAGCGTGCGATATCCTGCGCATAGTCCTCGGTTCCCTGATCATGGAAGCAACGGGTACTATTAAAATAATAAAACTCTCCATTTACCCAGAGAATCGTCGTAATCGTCATACGGTCTGCAATCTGCAAAACAAATGTCTTGTACTGCTGCGCTGCTGTCAATGCTGTCAAGCGGATCAGGCTGCTCTCTCCGGAATAAACCGCCTTTATTTTCACGCCAATCTCTGTAAAAATGTCCACATAATCTTTAATGAAATCAGTCGTGATAATTTCGGCATAGATTTTCTTCGTCGTTTTGTTCTGTCCGATTGGAAAATATCCGCAAATATAATCCTCTCCCTGTTTAATGTCCGTAAACTCGCGGTTGATAAATTCTTCCGTCTTCTTTGGATTAAGCAGAGGCATCTCAATATTCTTACCGATAAACTTCGTCGAATTAATGACCAAGATCACATCCTTCGTCGGCAGATTATGCGTCGTCCAAAAATTCTGCATGAAGCTCACAAATGCATCCGCATCCATAATCATACCATTGATGATGCAGCCGTCCGGCGCATCTTCTGTATAACAATCCGCGACAGAAATCTTTCGATTTCCGGGAGTACCGGTAATCACTTGTATCTGTTGGTTTGCCAGATAAATGACTGTACTCATATATATGTTCTCCTTCCATAGTAGATTAGATCCTACACTGTAATACCCGGATTCAATACATCGCTTCCGCGTTGTCCCGAGGCATAATTAGTACGAATTCGCAATCGTCGCATACGAGCCGTAAATCGGCTGGATTACGGAAATAATAACAAATCCAACGACTGCCGCCATCACGACGATCATCGCAGGCTCTAAGTAAGAAACCAGCTTGTTCATTGCTACTTCAGAATCATATTCCATCTGGTTTGCAATCGATACGAGCATCGTATCAAGCGCACCCGTCTCTTCTCCGACAGAGATGGACGAAGAAAGCTTCTTCGTAAATCCATCTACCCGGTCAATACTCTCACTTAAATTCATACCACCCCGGACATCCGCAATCACCTGATCAAACTGCTTTTCAATGTATGAATTGCCGATCGTGTTACGGGCAATCTGCAAACAGTTAATAATCGAAATACCTGCCGAATACAAGCTCGACAAGGTACGTGCAAACCGTGCGGTATAAATGACACGACGCAGTTTCCCAATCACCGGCAGTTTCAGTTCTAACTTATCCTTTGCATACCGCACACCCGGTATCGCAAAAAGCACATGAAAGAAAATATACAACACAACTGCCGCAATAATTAAGACATACCACTTATTTTTCACAAAATTACTGATGCCTAGCAGGATCGTCGTCGATGTCGGAAGTGTATCCATCTGGGAAAAAAGATCCTTAAACTGCGGAATGACATAACCCATAATGATTGCCACTACAACCACGATCAGTACGCACAGAATCTTCGGATACGTCATCGAGCTTTTGACCTTCTGATTCAACCGGTATTCCTTCTCATAATGCACCGACATCTGCAGTGCGATCTTATCCATGCTTCCGCTGCTTTCCGCGCTCTTTATCATATTGATGAATAATGGCGGAAATGCATCGCCACTCGCAAGCATCGCATCCGAGAGCGGTACACCGGAACGCACCTGCTTTAAAAGTCCTGCATATACTTCCCGTTCCTTCGGTTTGATCGATTCATCCTCGGATATGATTCGAAGTGCTTTGACAAGCGTGACACCGGCGCCAAGTAATTCGCCAATATTCTTAGCGAAATCAGAAACAACATTGGACTTCAGCCGTTTCGTATTATTCTTATCCGCCTGTGCCTTCGCCTGAATCAGATATTTATTTTCCTGTTTTAAGCGCTCATGCAGATCAAGCTCATCCGTTGCCTGCATCGTACCGGAAATCATCTTTCCATTCTCATCCTGCGCTCTGTATTTGTAAGTGACCAAGGACGTTTCCTCCTTTTTATCTCAAGTTCAGACACCGCCTGTAAATCCGCAGGCAAAAACGTATTTCCGGTTTGTAATTAGAAAGTCCATCTCACAATACGGATTTTCTTTTCTTGTGTCTATCACTTTCATGTTTTTTCTTTTAATATGTTGAAGTCATCATACTCTTCACATAATCAATATACATCGAAATCATGGTATCTCCCAGATTCTGTGTCAGCGACACAAGCACGCCAAACGCCAGAAATGGACCAAATGCAAACTGTTCTTTTCTGCCCTTCTTCTTTTTTACAAGCAGATAAATGGCATATGCACCGCCGACAATAATGCCGACAAAAAACGCACCGATAACGCCCTTCCAGCCAAGCAGGAACCCGGCCGCAAACATCATCTTCACGTCACCGCCGCCAAAACCATTGAACAACATCAGAATAAACATTGGCACGCTGATTGCAAACAGTCCAATCACCCGCTCTATGATTGTTGGTCCCGGCAATACCCAGATAGCAGGGATACCAAGCAACAGCAAAATCACATTCAACTGTGGCGGAATCTCCTGCGTGTCCGCATCGATCATTGTGATCACCATTAGATCACAGATTACAAGGAAGAACAGCAATGCAGACAGATGAATCCCATACATAGCAAGGGCGAACACCGCAAATGCACCACCCACCAATTCGATGATAAGCGGCCGTTTCGGAAGTACCGAACCACAATATCTGCATCGGTTCTGATAACGGATCCGGGAAAAAACCGGAATGACATCCTTCCATGTCTGCTCATGGTCACACTGCTTACAATGTGAATGCCGGATCGTAAGCTTCTCTTTCTTCGGAAGTCGTTCAATAACCAGATTCAGATAAGAAAACATGGTCATCCCCATCAAAAATACTACTATGTATATAATTGCATATAAAAAATAATTCATCTTCTACCTCTTCCTGTTTTTATTCACAACTAATCTGTGTATTGGACTGTGCATCCAGATTATAGCATTGGATATATTCCGTATATGTAAAATCGCCATACCGCGAGCTATGTAATGTCAGGCTCATATATATGATATTGTCTGCGTAATTTCCCCCCGGCTGTGTAAATTTCAGTTCCTTGATGGAATATCCCATATACGCTTTCTGGTCAAATACCCAGTTGGTACTCTTCACTTCACCGCTTGCCACAACAACCGGATAATAGTGCACAACAAGATATCCATTTTCATTCACGCCAATATAGACATGGCTGCCCTGTGCATCGGTAAATTCAATCTTATTATATCCGGATGTTTCATTCTGTCCACCCAGCGTCGTATCGGTTGATAACCGCATCACATATGGCTGCGTAACCTCACTCGTCGTGCCATCTTCATTCTTTACCTCAGTTGTAATCGTCGCATTCCGCGCACCCTCGATTTCCCCGCGGATTTTCGAAGCAATAATGGCAGATACCTGCATGCCATTCGCCGTTCCTTTTGCCTCATAATAGACGCTCACGGTATTCGCAATCACTTTACTCGCTGCGATCATAAAAAGCCCGATCAGCATAAAGGTCACGATCATTTCCACCAATGTAAGTCCCTGATTCATCGTATGAAATTTTTGAAAAAGCTTCTTCCGTTTTTTCATTTCAATAACTGACTCCTCTTATCATTCTGAATCTTCACTTTTATGGATCACCCGGAACACTGTCAAGTCCGCACGATCACTATAATACCGATGCAGCTCCGCCTCTATCAAAAAGCTCGTATCTTTTACTGTATTTCTCGTGTCTGTTTTCGTTGTATCCACCGTCAGTGTAATGCCTGTTTCAGCAAGCTTCTCAAACCCTGCATCTTTTTGGTACATTTCCTCGTTTAAAACCCGCTGTTCCTCCTGCATATCCTTACTTTTCTTTACAAGTTCCCCGGATACACCGAGCAGATGCACCATGCATTCTGCCAGAACCATCACAAGAATCACGAATCCAACAATTACCTCCACCATCGTTGAACCTGCATTATTTATTTTTCGCACGATTTTTCTTTTTTTCATGTTACTCACGCTCCAGAAAACTCCAGCACCAACGCTCACTTTTCAGAATTTCATTTTTAGCTGGATTTACAATGTCATCGCCTGTATCCACGTCGGATTCCGCATTTTCATATTCCATGCAGGACAGGTTATACTTTGATAACATAGATGCTGCCTGGTCTCCCTTGGTACAGGTAACTTTGATACAAAGCACAATATCATTTTTCGATTCAACGTAGCTTCCATCATTTTCCCAATAGATACAGATTGAAATATCATCCGCCATCGCCGCATACTTTGCCGCATCCCCACCGGTCGCTGCAAGCGTAAAATAACGATACGCTGACTTCTCGCCATGATCCGTTGAACTTTCAGATTCAAAATACGGCCAGTTGCCCTGACAGATATTATATCGAAGGTACTGCCACAACAGATTTTTTCCATCTGTCACGTCCTGCCTCTGCATATCAAAGCTCGTGTACACCGGTGTTGTCAATTCTTTCTCTAGCTCAATACTGATTGTCTTCGAAAGCTCTCTGCACTGGTTCTGTGTTACCCGTCGTACCGAAGAAGAAAACAATGCATAGCTTACAAGCAGCAACGACAGGCAGAATACAACGACAACCATACTGACGACAATTGCGACGATCATCGCGGAACCACGATTTTTTTCTTTATGAAATTGTCTGAGTATTCCTTTGTTCTGCATATATTTGTAACTATCTTTCTTTTATTTCGATATTCCATTAACAGACAGTGACTGTGGCTGTGTCCACTCCGCAAGTCCATTTTCTGAGATTACGGCAAATCGGATCTGTACATCTTTCACTTCATTGGTAAACCATGTATCCTTCTCCAGCATAAAGCTTGCGTTTGTCTGATCTGCGGTATAATAAACCGACTGTACCAGTGCACCCTCTGCATCAAACCCAAGTACCTGCATCAGCATCGGCTGTTCAACTGCCACCGTATAATTCACAACTTCTTTTACAGTTGTGCCACTTCCTACTGTCACCGTCGTTCCCGCAAGCTTCGGAAGATGTGTCTTTACCGCTTCTCTTTTCACGGTTCCTGTCCAGATCACCATGTCATCTTTATCAGTTTCTGTAATTTTACCGGCATCTGTCGTAGTTGCATCATCAACCGGCATCAGCTTCCACACTGTAACATCAGAGCTTTCATATGTATCCAGATGTTCCTCTCCGACAACTGCCTGCACCGCAACCAATGTTGTTGTATCCGGAAGCAGGACAGAAATCTGATTTCCCTCTGTCATGGCTTTCGCACAGATTGCTGCGGTCTTATCTTCCATCCGCACATTCACTGCATAGCTTACAGTCACTGGGTTTTCTTCTGTTAACATACCTGCAAATTCCGTATATGAATTTGCTTCGCAGATGCTCTCTCTGCGGATCTGTGCATTACTTCCTGCATAATACACATAATATTTATCGGTCTTTGGCTCCACATACATCACACCATATGCGCCGCTTGCATCTTTGATCTGCACCTCATAATAATCGGCGCCATCCTGTACCTCGAACCGATATGCCCGTGACTCATACGTTCCAACCAGATCTTCTTCCTGTGCCGGTGCTGTCAATGTCCATTTCGTTCCATCATAATACTGCGGGACACGCGCATCCTCTGACAAAAGCGCTACATCCGGTGTTGCAAGCTTCTGAACTACCTGCATTTTCTCTGTTGTTGTCTCTATCGTTGTTTCTTCCTCTGGCATATCTGTATTTACCGGATTCTCTGCATCCTGTGATTGCTGTGTTTCGATAGTGGAAACTGTCTCTTCGGACGCATCAGCCACAGCCTGTTCATCTATTGCAGCATCCGCTGCAAGCTGTGCCGGTTTCGTATAAATCATACCATTGACTGTGCAATCCTCATATTGTGTATCTGCCAGAAGTTCTTCCTCAGCATATCCTATCATCGGTCCAGATATACCGCCTGACACCGTTCCATCGCTCGAACAGCTATAAAACTTTACACCCTTGTAACGCAGGTATCCGATCATACCTCCCGTGTACCATGTTCCGGTAACCGAACCATAATTATAACATTTTTTAAATGTCATCGCATCGCTCGTCTGATTATCCATCTGTCCAACAATACCGCCAACCGCAATATTTCCACTGGCAATCGTCGTAACCTCTGCATGATTCTCAAGGGATTCCAGGTTCTCGTCGGACATCGAATATCCGATAATACCGCCTACAGCCGTATTTTCTCCAGCTGCTTTTGCAGTCACATACCATGTATTTGCCGTCTTAATCCTCTCCGTCTCTGTGCCCTTTACAACTGCACCTTTCTGGTTACATCCAACAATACCGCCGGTATAACCAAGATAATTATCGATCGTTGTATTTCCTTCCGACTTTTGCGAATTATCCATCGAAGAAATCGTTCCATAATTTGTACCGACAATACCACCGACATTCGTTCTTGCCGTTTCATATGCAGTTCCGTCTACCATGCCACCATGTACAACCGTATCTGCACTTCCAATGGTACTTGCCTTGACCGTCGAATTATACCCATTCGCACCAACGATACCGCCAACATTTGCTGTCACACCATCTCCGGCACCGGATATACTTCCTGTAAATGTACATTCCATCACCTGCGCCGCATCTATATCCTCTGCTTTCTCTGTTGCGATTCCACTCACACCAACAATACCACCGTAGCTTGCAATGGATATACCATGGCTGCCAACGATGGTCGCACTTACGTTACACTGGTTGACCGTACCTTTGTTCTCACCGACAATACCACCCGCAACTTCTTTCGCTGTAACAGTTCCATAATTATTGCTTGTCAGAATCTTGTTGTTCAACTTGCGGCTCGCACTGATCATACCACCGGCATAGCCAGTCTTCGCTGTTACAGATGCCTTATTCGTTGCATTCTCGATACGCAGAAATGTGTTTGCATCGTCGTATCCAACAAGTCCGCCGACATAAGTATCTGCTGTCACGCTTCCGGCACCAACTGTACCTGTCACATACATCTGCACTTCACTTTTTTCAATCTTTGCATCACATACCGCGTTGATTACGTCAGCTTCCGATGCCTGATTTAAGGTCAGCTTTCTTACATTCTCTGCCGTCGTTCTCGCATAGGTTGTATCCGTACTATTTACAAGCATCGTGTATCCGATGTAACCGCCGGTAAATGCACTACCTGTGATAGTTCCGGTGAAGTCTGCCATGTCCGCGGAGGTTTGGATGCGGGCATATTTGATATCTTCCGTTTGCTGAATAAGCTTACTCGTATAAAAAATAAACTTTGCATTCTTCTTCATCCGTTCAACAGCCTCATCCGAACTCATCGAATATGGCATATAATAATTATAATTATTGCTGTTTGTATGTTTTTTAATATATGTATTTTTTTCCTCCAGCGGTGTAAGAATGCAATATTTTTTACCATCTCTTACCTCCCAGTTTACCTTCAAAGGATTCCACGACTGAGTAAATTGCAAATCATCCCCTTCTTCAAGAGGTATTTCAATTGACCAGTCAAAAATATCTTCATCACTATCATTTACAATTGTAAAATTACCATTCCACCCATCCTTTGATCCAGTAATGGTCAATGTATATGGTGACTGATCAGTTGAAACTTCATGTTTATTTTTTTCAGTAATTCCCATATTTCCAGGTAAAATCGTAGACGTATTTCCATCTCCACCTGTATAGAAAAACTCAATATCTGTTACATCAAAAGAATAATAATCTATATAATTATCAAACAAAACACCGATTTCATTATATTGCGTACCATTTGCCGGTATTTGTTTTGTATTACTTGTTTCGCTAGGATAATAGGTATATGAAGTTTCTGTGATGACAGTTTTATTCGTGTCCATATTCTGTGGCTGTTGCTGAACATTTGCATTCTTTCCAAAATGGAATACAATATGCCAGTCTGTAATACTCTGCGTACTGTCATTATGAATCACAAATGAATATAATGCCCCCGGTTGATTATAATAATACGATCTTACGGCTAAAGTCACATAACATAGTTCTGTCGTATTACCTGCCGAAGAATCGGTCGCCACATTCGATGAACTGCCCTGTCCCTGCTCAACCTGAACATTCTGATTATACCCATTCGTATTGATAATATTCGCACCAATCACACCACCGACAAAATATTTGCCGCTGATGTTCTGTGTACTTACATATAATTGCTTCGCACTTCCGTCTGCTTTCTGCAGCATCACAATGGACGCATTGCATCCGGCAAGTCCACCGACATAGCTTCCGTTTTCCATATCTCCGTTTATACTTCCAGCCGTCACAGCGTAGTTTGTAACTTCCGCATCACTGTCGTTATAACCAACGATACCGCCTACATAATTCTTACCGACGATGCGTACATTATTATCTTTTCTTGCTTCCGCTTTGATCACACCATGATTGTAACCGCTGATACCTCCGGCATAATCGGCTGCATGAGAAACCGGATATTCCCCCGCAACAGTCGCTGCACCCGATGTATCAAGATTCTCAAGCAGAGACCCTGTATTATAACCGCTGATACCACCCGCATACATACCGGTTGCATAGACAACGCCTGTATTCTGCCAGTTTGATACAGTATTTTTCGTATTCACAGCATCCGATACCACGATTGGCTTTGCTCCATTTTCAACTAACGACAGTGTATCGTTACTGCTATTTCCTGTCTCATTCTGTGTCTTTGCCAGATCAATATCTGCATTCGCACCGATCACTCCACCGACATAGGAACAGCCAATGACATAGTTGTCATTTCTGCCAGGCGCATTCGTCTCATCCGCGCCTGAAAGCTCCTTAGAACCGGTTGCATAACCGACAATACCGCCGACATAATCATGTCCGAATACATAGCTTTTCTTGCCGTTATCCAATTCCGCACGCACACCCTGAAGCGTACTAAAATAACTGTAACCGGTAATACCGCCGACATACGTTCCAACTACCTTGTCCTCATAAGTTGCAAATGCCGTTCCATCCTGATTTCCAAGGAATGCCTGTAAATCTTTACTCGAATAAAACGGTGTACTGTTGCTGTTTTTGATTGTAATATTTGCAAGGGTCGATGTGTCGCCTGTATGATTTGCTGCGTACTCGTTTACACAGCTTCCTGCTATACCTCCGATGAATTTGCTGTCCTTTTTATCTTCGTCATTCTTCACGACCGCATATACGGCACCTGTATTCTGACAGTCTTCCAATGTGATGGCAGTTGACCGATTCTTCTCTGTCCGAAGCTCACCGACAACACCGCCCACATAGGAAAGTCCGGTTACCTTTGCAGCATTAGAAAGTTTCTTCCATGTAATTGCATCAATGACTGTTTTGCCATCTGAAACCAACGTTCCGGTAATACCGCCGACATAAGACTTTCCTTTTACAAAGCTGGCTGTCTCTGCATCCACATCAGCATTTACGACTTCCAGATTCTCCAAGACACCCGCTGTATCACCTGTTAGATTCTTACCATACACCGTAATTCCTGCAAAGGAACCAACATAATCATCCGGAGACGTTACCTGTACGTCATCCAGTTTCAGATTTCCGATGGTTCCATAATTCGTGGCAAATAAACCAACCGGTTTTTTCTCATCTGCAACGCCGGTTTCTTTGTCCGTATACAACATACACAGGGCATTTCCTGCCTGCGACATAGTAAGTCCCTTGATCGTATACGATTTGCCATCTGTATTCTTACCATCCAGCGAATCCTCCGCGCGAAGCTGCTTCATTGAGATAAAGGATTCTGCCAGACTTTCGGTTTCTTCCTTTAATTTGATATCATTTCCGTTCGTATTATAAAACGCACCAGACGTTACAAATCCCGTCCAGTCGATATCGTCTGATAACTGGAAATGGCAGGCTAATACCATATTTTTATCCTGCTCATAATGTGCACTGCTCAAACGCAGTTCATCCACAGACGACTTAGTGGTATTCGCCGTAATGTCTGTCACATAACGCATATTATAAAGATGTCTTGCATTTGCAATCGTATAATTATAATTTACAACCTTCTTTGTAGCATCCGTGTTGTTATTTTCCTCTGCAAAGTATACATACGACTGGTTACTCTGACGTTCAGTCGTTGTATCATACGTTGCACCATAGCCCTTGATTGAGCATTTAATCTTATTTGCATCCAGGCCAAACCGATGGAACGTATAGGTTGACTTGAATTTAAAGCTTGCATTCGCAACCATATCTGCTTTGGATGTATCCATCAACGTTTGCAGGTTCGACGCATAACTGGCAGAGGTTGCCTGAAAATCCGCTGCATCCAATACAACACGGATTGTTCCATCTGTATCGCGCCATGTAAGGATTGGGAACTCTCCAAGCTCCTGCGTACTCCAAGTTCCAGTCTCGTCTTTCACATACCGTGTGATCACACATTCCTGTTCCTGCCGGTTGTCATAATTTTTTACCTTTGCTCCGTTTAATGTGAACTTCATAACCGGAACGCCATCCGCCATATTCTCACCGGCACAGAAATCAGAATCCACATCATAGACAGTAATGTCATAATTCATCTTCTGTGCGGCATTCGCCGGCTTGCTAACCTTGAATGACAGATTTAATGTATCTTCATTATTCAATTTCACATCGTCAATGGATGGCTTTTCCTTTGTACCCTTTAATGCCGTTGACAATGTGTCCACACCATAGTACCCAATCATACGGTCTTTTCGGTAAGAATCATACCGGGTGGCAATATTGACCGTGCCTCGCAGGGACGTGTTCTCATTATCATAGACAAACACTTCCTGCTCAGCACTGTTTGACTTGGCAGAATAAAGAACAGAAAACACCTGTCCATCCTCTAAGGAAAACTCGACGCAGATCGCGTCATTTAAGATAGACGTATCATACAGATACCCCTGTAAAAGCTGATATACGATTGGTGCCGTCGGGCTTGTCGTATCTTTTCCTGCCGCATACAGACTGTAATCGCCCTTATTTGCACGCACAGAAACAAGCGTACCCTTATTTACCGTTACCCAAACGGAATCATCACTGTACGCCTGTCCTTCTTCGTAATATATCGAATCCAGCTTCACCTCGGCTGGACTAAAATTTTTCGTCTGCTTTGCAAAATCTTCTAAGGTTCCATTTGCATTATATTCCGACAACTGATTCTGCGCTGCCAAAAACATGGTCTCTGCATATTCATTCGCCTGGTTAAAGTCTGACCAGTCCTGCCATGCCATAAGTCCCATGACTGATATTGTGAGCAATATCGACAGCAACATCATCGTCACGATCATCTCAACAAGCGTGAAACCCCGATTGGATCTGCATCGTCTCTTTTGTGTCGATCTCATATTTATCACCTACTGTATAACACTATTCGCTTTATTATACAAATATATCGGAAAAAAGGCAAACTTTATCCAGTGATTTTTTTTGCATATTTTTGCCATTTCGGTGAAATTTGTGTGATATCTTACATAAATAGCTCCAGTATATACACCATCGCACACGAAACAAGCGACACCACGAACATGCTTGTCCTGCGCCATGCAAGGATCAGTGCCACGACAAATCCGATGCCTGCTGCCACCATACTGTTGCTCGCTGTGAGAATCGCCGGAAATGTCATAACCGCAAGCGTCACATACGGCACATAGAATAAAAACGACCGCACCGTCTTGTTCTTGATTTCTTTCTTGATCAATGTAAGCGGCAGAACACGGATCAGATACGTAACTGCTGCCATCACAAGGATATACAGATAAATATTATGCTTCATGGTCCGCCTCCTCTTCTTCCTTTTCCTCATCCGGAAGCGGGAACAGCACAGCTGCCACCCCGGAGATCACAACAGTCAAAATAATCACCTTCATACCGGAAGAAATATTCTTAATCACCGGTATCTTCGTGAAAAGGAAGCTCGCCGCCATCGCGATGATCACAAGTCCGCGAATCACCTTATTGTCTCTGGCTGGCGGGATAATGATTGCTAAGAACATGCCATATAACGCGACGGAAAGCGCACTAACCACACCGCCCGGCAATACGTTGCCGAGTACCACGCCGAGACAGGTGCCGATCGTCCATGCCGGAATCGCAATTGACATCGCACCATACATGTAGCACGGATTCAATTTGCCTTTTCTCGCAACCGAGATACCGAAAATCTCATCCGTCACGCCAAACCCTATAAAAAACCGGTGTATGATTGAAAATTTCGGATCAATCTTCTGTGCCAGCGCACACGACATCAGCATATAACGTAAGTTTATGACGAGCTGCATCAGCGCAAGCTCCGCGTAAGTCACACCACCGGCAATCGCTGTAATCGCTGCAAATTCCCCCGCCGATGTCGTATTCGTCAGACTCATAATTGTCGCCGGAAGTGCATGCACCCCCGCATTTCTAGCCGCAATACCAAGTGTAAATGCGACCGCAAGATATCCAAGTGCGATTGGAATTGCATCCCGCATTCCATCGCAGTAATTCTTTCGATTTATATTTTCTGCTCCACTCATTTTATCTCATCCATCACTTCTTCTAAAGTTCCGCGGTCTGTCCGCACGCGGATATGGCAGGCACGCGCATAGACTGGTCCCCGCTCTTTCATCATCGCCTGAATCTTCGCATACGGATCATCACACTGTAACAGTGGACGGTTCGTGCAATGCTTTACCCGCGCATAGGTCGTATCGGCATCTGCCATCAGGTAATATACTGTTCCGACCTCTTTCAGCAAATCGCTGTTCTCCTTGCGAAGCGGCAGTCCGCCACCGGTCGCGATCACACAATGTGTCTTCTCCCGAAGTTCTTTAATGACATTTGTCTCCAAAGCACGGAAATATGCCTCTCCCTTCTTCTCGAAGATCTCCGGGATCGTCATCCCCTCCTGTGCCTCGATATAAAGGTCGGTATCAATAAATTCATATCCAAGTTTCTTGGCAAGTGCCTTTCCAACGGTTGTCTTTCCTGCACCCATATAACCGATCAGGACAATGTTATCGCCGCGCTTCTTTCCATAGATTGCATCCTGCAGCGCCAGATACACCTTATCCGTCAGCGTCTCAGACACGATCAGATTATTCCACAATTCATATGCAAGGATTCCCTGATAGAGTAACATCTTCAAGCCATTTACCGCCGGCACACCAAGCTTCTCCATCTCCTTTAAGAATGGCGTCTGTGCCGGATTGTAGATCAGGTCCACACCTGCCTTCGCCATCGCATAGAACGCATCGCCGAAATCAAACGGCATTCCGTCGCCCTCATGCAGTCCGACCGAAGTACACTGGATCATCAGGTATTTTCCATCCGGAATACTATTATAATCCTCCGAAGCCACCGCCTGCACCACCGTCTTCCCTGCAAATGCATTCATATCATCCGCAATCGCCTGTGCCCGCGCATAGGTCCGGTTTACGATATACACCTGCTTTGCACCATAGCTGACACACATATACGCGACCGCACGTGCGGCACCACCTGCGCCAAGCATGATAACCGTCTCATCCTTTAACGCAATTCCTTCTGTCTCTAATGCTTTTGCCAATCCCGGCATATCCGTGTTGTAGCCCTTATAGCCACCTTCCACACGGACAAGTGTATTCACTGCACCGATCATCTTCGCGGCGATATCCACATCCACGAGACTCTCCATCACATGCTGCTTGTGTGGCACGGTAATATTCAGTCCAAGCACGCCCTCGTCATACGCAAGCTTCACACAACGGGACAGATCATCGTCCTTCACACAGAATGGCACATACCGCTCTGCCAGTCCGAGTGCATCGCTGAGCGTGTCATGGATGACCGGTGACAATGTATGTTTAATCGGATTTCCGAAGATTCCAAGCAGATGATCTGCGGTGACATCCTCGTAACCCTGTATCGCATATTTCATGATTTCCATCGCTATTTTCCCCTATTTCGTCTATAATTGTCTAAAATCAGACATTTTCCTCAAATATAATACCATAAAAGTGAAAACCTGCAACCATTTAGATACATTTCAGATACATTTGTATCTTATAATATAGATAGTTCTTACATACCATCCCAACATCACAGGGATGCTGCACGAAAACTACGAGGGGGAATTTCATATGAGACGCAAAACCATATTCTATAAAATGGTGATCGGCGTACTTCTGCTTTCTACTTTATCGGGATGTGGAAAGAAAACGGGCGTTGATTATATTCAGGATAACGATTCCAGACAGGATGCAACTTCCGCATCCGACTTACATCTGAACTATTCCGTATCAAACGGACGCACGACCGTCAATGTCGACGCCGATGTGAACACCAGTCTGTCCACACAGTCTGCTCCGGTTGCGACCGCCGTCCGATGTGATTATACAAATGAAGATATCACGCGCATTGCGGCTGCGATTTTCGATGAAGGAAGCTATAAATTATTCCTGCCGTACAGCCGTCAGTCAAAGGAAGAAGTAAATGCTGCCTGCGATGCATTTGCAGAGACATTCGCTACCTACGCAGACAAATCCGAGATTCCATATAATCTGTTGGCGGAATGTTCCTACGCACAAAATGCGAAAGCAAGCGGAGTCTTTGATCCTATCGAGACAGATGGAACCATTCAATACTATCCAACCATCAAGCCAAGTGCAGACAGTGAGGAATTTTGCAACTTCTGTAATATCCGTGGCACGATAGACGGAAAGGACTATCAGCTTTCCTTCGTCCAGACGCGCAAGCACTGTATGCTTGTGTTACACAAAGATTATAACGAAGAGCTTACCTACGGCTGGTTTAATCAATTATCCCCGATCCGCCCGGACATGCTCGAAACGCTTGCCGGCAGCGACAACATCTGCTCGTATTCTACAGAAGGTGCCTCAACACTTGTCACCGATACGCTCTCCCGAATGGGAATCGATGATTATGTAGTTACCGGCGTATTTCCGACACAGACCATCCGGACTGTCTACGATATTGATGACGATTATCAGGTATCAGCAAACTACAACAAAGAACCGGTTATTTCCTATGATTCCTATCTGGTCTACGGTGGGCGTAACTTAGATGCGCTTTCCCCTGTCTACACCACTGCGAACTTCCAGACAGAGCTGACGGATTATGAAAGCATGGATCAGGACGAAAACGGAACAATCTCCAATTATGAGGATTATACCTTCTATGGTTATGAATCTATCTCCGCCAATGTCGGAAATGACGGTTTGAATTATCTGATCGTCGCCAATCCTATGAAGATTGAAACCATCGACGTCGATATGGCAAACACGCTGGATTTCTCCCAGATTGATACGATTGCACAGGACTACATCAACAAACACACCTTTGATGAGACGGTGTATGACATAACAGATATCTGGTACGGACTGATCCGGGCATCCAACGAAGAGGATGATTCCTACCAACTGCTCCCGGCATGGTATTATCTTGCAGAAGGAAGTGAGGAAAGCAAGCCCTATTATTTTCCATCTGCCTACGTCATCATCAACGCCATCGACGGAAGTATCTACAATGACGAACTTGGCTACATCTATCAGCATAGAAACAAATCAGATTAACAGGAGGAAGATCTTATGAAGAAACGAATTGCAGGCATTCTCATATCCATCCTTGCATTATCCGCCCTGTCCGGGTGTGGAAAAGAGAAAGATATCTCATACGTGGATGAACCGGCAACGACAAGCGATGCTGCCACCGCTTCGGTTCTGCACCGGAATTATGAGGTCACAGACGGACTCCTGACATTTACGGTGGATGCCGATGTCGATACCAGTTTATCGGCACAAAGCTCACCTGTGGTAAAAGTCTCCCGAAACGACTACACCAAGGATGATATGAAGCGGATTGCAGATGCCATCTTCGATGCTGGAAGCTACGCATTATTCCTGCCCTATGTCCTGCGCCCGGATGAGGAGGTCAAAAGTGCGTGTGCCGATATGCAGGAGGAAATCGCACAGTATAACGACAGCGCAGACATTCCATACTCTTTGCTGCAGGAATACTATATCGCCCAGCAATGTATGGCGAACGACAACGTGGTCACCCCGATTCATACGGATGGTTCCCTGAAATGGTATCGTTTCACCTCCTCCGAAAATACGGATATTTATACAAATTTCTGCGTCATCAAAGGAACGATCAGCCAGAAGCCTTACTATCTGTCGTTTATACAGACGGATGTGTACTGTACAATGCTGCTCCACACGATCTACGAACCATATATCCAGTATCCGCAATACTACGACACCTACGCAAACCCTCTTTATGAGAATGAATCGTACTCCGATGAGTGTCAGTATTCTAAGGAAGAATCAAAAGCAATGGTGCTTGATACGCTTCAGACTATGGGAATCTCCGATTACACGATCACAGATGTACAGAAGGCGCAGACCATAAAGCCCGATTACGAGATAACGAAAGATGGGGAAATCATAGCCAGCGATTCTTCAAACGATGGATATTCCTATGATTCCTATCTGCTCTATGGCGGCAGAAATGTGGACGGTATCGCTCCTGTTCATACGGATTTCAATTTCTCCCGCGAACTAGTCTCCGGGACAATCGGTGAAAACAGCAGCTCCAACGATTCTTACACGAATGCCAGATATGGATACGAAGCCATCTTCGCGAATGTCGGAAATGATGGTATCAACTATCTGGTTATCCAGAATCCGATGAAAGTAGAGGAAGTCTTAGAGACAAATGCACAACTGCTCTCTTTCGATCAGATTGACGCAATCGCCAAAGATTACATCTCGAAGTTCGATGGGACGACTTTACCATTTTCTGCGGATAACACCTACAAAATCAAGGAGATTCAATATGGATTGATCCGGTTATTTGACGAAGAATCTGATTCCTATATGTATATTCCTGCGTGGTATTACATGATCGATGGGAAATCTCTTTCTTCCCCATTTTGTACATTTTCCCCATACGTCATAATCAGTGCCATCGACGGAAGCATCTATCATGATTATAACGGAAACATCAACTAAAGCGAAAGGAGAACGCATATGAAGAAACTATCCTGGATTTTAATTATTACACTTCTTGCATCCTGTCTGTCTGCCTGCGGCAGGAAAGAGACTGTCATCTATCAGGGAGATACCGCATCTACGTCTGATGCCACAGATGGCCCTATCCGGAATCTCGACTACACGGTTCCGGGTGACAAGGGGACTCTGACTGTACAGGCACAGGTGGATACCTCGCTTGCCGAGAAATCAGCACCGGTTGCGTCTTTATCCCGTGCCGACTTCACGGACGAAGACATCCAGGCGTATGCAGATCGGATCTTCGACGAGGGAAGTTATTCACTGTTTATGCCATATGATTTTCGTTCGATTGAGGATCTAACCTCCGCCTGCGGTGCATGGGAAGATACGTTCCGAAGCTATGAGGATTTCTCGACGATCCCGGAATATATGATTGCAGAATACTACGACGCTACAGATACGCTTTCAGGCAAACAGCATGATACCGACGCGGCAAAGTGTGTCGTAGAAACCGACGGTGAAATCAAATGGTATATCAGTCCCTATAACCCGGAGGATGACCCAGCAACTACTTTTAAGCCACACAAATTCTGTATTCTGCAAGGCACGATTCGTGATGAGCATTATTACCTTGCATTTTTACAGAATTGTGTTTTCTGCCGTATGATCGTATATAAGGACTATGCCATTGGTTCGGTTGACTTTTCTGTAAGCAACATGTCCGCATTTCCAATCGAGGAAGCATTCTTAGATACATATGACGAAAATATCTGTACCTATTCTGATACAGAAGCCAGACAGATTGCGGAAGATTATCTGCAAACGTTCAGTCTGACCGACTACGCTGTTCAGACTACGTTAAATGCCTACCATTTTAATGTAGGACATTATAGTATCGATGATTCCATGCTTGTAAAAGAACCTCAGGATGACGGTTCTTCCACTGTTGATTCCTATCTGATTTATGCTGTCCGCAGTCTGAACGGACTTGCAGCTCCATATACAACCGAACTATTGCAGCCAACTCTGACAGATTACTCAAATGCCGACATCCAAGGGGACGATTCCGGTTACTCAATAAGCTTTCCCGAAGATGAAGCACACGACTTATATGGATATGAATCCCTGATTGCCAATGTGGATAGCGACGGACTTTCCTATCTGATCTGGAATAATCCAATGAAGGTCGATTCCATAAAAACGGAACATGCCACAACTCTTTCCTTTGATCAGATTGATGCGGTTGCACAGGCTTATATCGATTTCTGTTCCGCCAAAGATCCATATTCTGTACCGGACAACAATTCCTCACCGTCAACAAATAAAATGATGGTACAAAAAATCTGCTATGGTTTGATCCGGATTTCCGATGAAAACCATAACTCCTACTCCCTCACCCCTGCATGGTTTTATCTCGAAACGCCAAGCAAAAGCGGCTATACCGCGCAAACTGCATATGTCATAATCAGTGCCATCGATGGCAGCATCTATAACCCGTGGCTTGGCACACTGGAACCAACAGACAACAGTCAGACAGAGAAATGACAGACAATCATACAAAAATCAGAAACAGGCTCACAGCTATATGGCTGATTATAATCATGAAAAAGGGATTGCAGACGCAATCCCTTTTGTAGTGTGTGATTTTAAGTTTATTTACTAATTTGTTGTTATTACTTTCTAAGACCAAGCTGCTCGATAAGTGTTCTGTAACGCTCGATATCCTTGCTCTTAAGGTATGCGAGAAGGTTTCTTCTCTGACCAACCATCTTAAGAAGACCTCTTCTTGAGTGGTGATCCTTTGGATGTACCTTGAAGTGCTCATTCAGGTCGTTGATTCTTGCTGTAAGGAGTGCAACCTGCACTTCCGGTGAACCTGTATCACCTGCTGTACGAGCATACTTCTCAATGATCTCTTTCTTCTGATCTGCTGTAATCATGCTTTTTTCCTCCATTTTCTTATTTTGTCCGGTCGCTGAGTTATGGTCGGAGTGATCCAATAACCAAGTGACGGCATTTGATATCTTACCACAAGACTTATTTCTTGTAAAGTATTATTTTCCTACTTCCTATTATCCGCAAAAAGATGTATAATTCTCTTCAAAATATTATATTATAAATATGAAAGGAAATCAAACCTATGGCAGGTTCTATATATGGCAAATTATTTACAGTAACAACCTGGGGAGAATCCCACGGAAAAGGACTCGGTGTTGTTATCGATGGCTGTCCCGCGGGAATTACTCTCTCAGAGGAAGATATCCAGATCTATCTTAATCGTAGAAAACCCGGGCAAAACGAATTCACAACGAAACGGAACGAGGGTGACAAGGTTTCTATCCTGTCCGGCGTTTTTGAAGGGAAGACAACCGGCACCCCGATTTCTCTCGTTGTTATGAATGAAGATCAGAAATCCAAAGACTACGGTTCGATTGCAGAAAGCTACCGCCCGGGGCATGCAGACTACTGCTTTGATGAAAAGTACGGCTTCCGCGATTACCGTGGTGGCGGTCGTTCCTCCGGTCGCGAGACAATCGGTCGTGTTGCTGCCGGTGCAGTTGCTGCAAAAGTTCTGAAAGAACTTGGCATTACCCTGACTGCATATACGCGTGCTATCGGTTCAATCAAAGTTCCGGATTCCGATATTGATTTTGATGCCATCAACCAGAACCCGCTGTATATGCCGGATTCGGCATGCGCCAAGCAGGCTGCTGCTTATTTACAGGAAATGATGGAAAAGAAAGATTCCGTTGGTTCTATGGTGGAATGCATCATAACCGGCGTTCCTGCCGGTGTTGGTGAACCTGTCTTCGACAAACTCGATGCCAAGCTGGCACAGGCTGTCATGTCAATCGGCGCCGTCAAGGCAATTGAAATCGGGGATGGTACAGCTGTCACCGCTTCGATTGGTTCCGAAAACAATGATAATTTTTACATGGATGGAGATACTGTCAGAAAACGTACCAACCACTCTGGTGGAACACTTGGCGGCATGAGTGACGGCAGTCCGATTCTGGTACGTGCTTCATTCAAGCCTACGCCATCTATCTTTCAGGCGCAGGAAACCATCACACGGGCACATGAAGCAATCACGATGGAGATCAAAGGACGTCATGATCCAATCATCGGTCCACGTGCCGTTGTAGTTGTAGAATCCATGTGTGCGATCACAGTTCTGGATCTGCTCATGCAAAATACAACTGCCAAAATAGATACACTGAAAAAGATTTACAACTAGTGAAGAAGGATTTATAACATGGTCTTTTCAAGTATAGAGTTTTTATTCCGTTTCTTACCGGTTTTTTTGATTGTATATTTTGCAGTTCCATTTAAGTATAGAAACGGTATTTTATTGATTGGAAGTCTGATCTTCTATGGAATCGGAGAACCATCCTACATTCTTTTGATGATTCTCTCTGTCCTTGCCAATCATTTTGCAGCGATGCAGATTGCAAATGCATGGAAGAAGGAGGATGCATCCGGTGTATCCTCTCAGAAGCTCCGGATGATATGGCTGATTGCTTCCATGGTATTTAACTTTGGTTTATTATTCTTTTTTAAATACCTGAATTTTTTTATCGGCATCATAAATGATATCGCCGGTACAACCATTTGGAAGCTTGTACCATTCACACTTCCACTCGGTATCAGTTTTTATACTTTTCAAGCAGCCTCCTATGTGATAGACGTCTATCGGCGCAAATACGAGCCTGCCGAAGGAATTATAGATTTTGCTACCTATCTTTGTATGTTTCCAAAACTGATTGAGGGACCGATTACCGGATTTGATGAGGTCAGAAAAAGCCTGAAAAGCCGTAAGGTTTCTTTGTCCCAGCTGGAATGGGGTACTACAGTTTTTGTACTTGGACTTGCTTACAAAGTATTGCTTGCAAACAAAATTGCCTCCATCTGGAACACCATTATGGTTGCCGGTGTTATGGGAATCCATCCACTTACCGCATGGCTTGGTTCCTGGGGATTTTCCATGCAGCTTTTCTTTGACTTTTTTGGATATACCCTGATGGCAATCGGTCTTGGCAGGATTCTTGGTTTCAAGCTTCCTACCAACTTTAGAAACCCTTACTGCGCAACCTCTTCCACTGATTTCTGGCGAAGATGGCATATCACACTTGGCAGATGGTTCCGGGAATATGTTTATATCCCCCTGGGCGGAAACCGCAAAGGAAAAAAACGAATGATTCTCAATATATTTATTGTATGGCTGCTCACCGGACTCTGGCATGGCGCTAATTGGAATTTTATTATATGGGGGATGCTTTTCTTCGTCCTGCAGACAGTTGAGAAACTGTTTTTACTGGACAAGCTGGAAAAGCATAAAATCCTGTCTCATATTTATATGTTGATTGTAATCCCGGTTTCCTGGACAATCTTCAACATTTCCGATCTGCCTACTTTAGGGAATTACCTGAAACGGTTATTTTTCCTGCCTGTAAAAGGATCAATTCAGGTCAATACTCTTCCAAAGTTTTGGGAACTGCTTGGAACTTATTGGTGGTTATTTGCCATCTGTGCTATTTGCTGTACTTCCATCCCTATGAAGCTGTTAAACCGCTTTCATAAAACGTGGGGATGTAAGATTATACTGCTTGTACTCTTCTGGCTCTCTGTCTACCAGATTGCCTCCGGTGCAGACAACCCGTTTTTATATTTTAAATTTTAAGAAGGCTTAAACATATGCATAACTTTCCCCATCAATTTAATAAACTGTGGAAATTTCTCCGTGAATGTCCTCTTATATCCCTGATTTTATTATCTGTTGCGGGATATACCTTATATGCCATAGCCGGCGGTATCGGCGGAGAATTTCATTTACGAATCTCCAAGGATCACACCCTTTTTATGTCTGCAATGATAAAAGAGGATCCTTTTTTGAAAGGAACTACATCCATTCCGACAGATATTATAGATTCCATTCCTGAAAAAACTGCTACTGCGTCGGACGCTACCACATCTGATGCTACGCCTGAGGCTACTTCCTCAGATGCTGTACGCACGGATGGAAGTGAACCGATTCCAACAACCTATGAAACAGTGCCTATGCGTTATGCACGGTCTGCTTACTACGAAGACAATGATCAGATTGCATGCACAACGAATTACGATTATATTTCTGTAGATTCACATTATTTTGATGATGCTGTGTTTATCGGAGATTCCCGTATCGAGGGGCTTCATGATTACGGTACCCTTCGCATAAACTCCAGTGCAGATTTTTATTACAAGGATGGTATCTCTATCTGGGATCTGATGGAAAAGCCTATGGCTAACGGAGAAACGGTTCCTTACGCCCTTGCAGCAAAACAGTATAAGAAAATATATATTATGTGTGGAGTAAATGAGCTTGGTACCGGACACGCCAAAGACTATCAGGCGCAATACAAACGAGTCTTAGATCAAATTCAGGAATTACAGCCAGATGCTGCGATATTTATCATGGGAATGATGCACGTTACCCAGAGCTACGCTGACAAATCCGATGTGTATAACAATGACAACATCGATTGCAGAAATGCTCTGATTGCACAATATGCGGATGGTCAGCATATCTTCTATCTCGACATGAATCCAACCGTCTGTGACATGGATGGAACCGTTCCACTGGGAGTAAAATCAGATTATTCCCACGATGGTGTCCATTTGCAGGCACAGTATTATGCATTGTGGGAAGACTTTCTGATGCAGCATGGTGTGAGCAACAGCATATTCACCAACCTTCAAAAACAGCAATAATATTGTCTGACATTCAGTAAAAAACCTCATTACCAGACTTTTCTGATAATGAGGTTTATTTCATATTCCTATATGACATTCAAGCCATCTTTGCACGTGGATGTGCTTTTTCATATTCTTCTTTTAATTTGCTCTGTCTGCTGCGCAGATAAATCTGTGTAGTCGAGATATCTGAATGTCCGAGCATCTCCTGCACGGCCTTCAGATCTGCGCCATTTGATACCAGATGTGATGCAAAGGAATGACGAATCATATGTGGTGTGATATCCTTCTCGATACCAGCTTTTGCCGCATACGCCTTGATCAGCTTCCAGAAACCCTGTCTGGTCATCGGCTGCCCTTTCATATTCGTAAAAAGGAACATACTTCCATGACTGATGGCTTCCCGCACAGACTTAATATAATTCTCCAGTGCCATCTTCGCTACATTCTCGATTGGAATCACTCGTTCCTTTGATGCATCCCGGCACAAAATATAATTCATTGTCAGATTGACATCTGTAATCTTCAGATTAATAAGTTCTGATACACGCATCCCCGTCGCGTACAAAAGCTCCAACATTGCCTTGTCCCGGATTTCCTTTGGTGTCAGGCGCGACGGCTGATCTAAGAGCAGATTAATCTCCTCTATAGAAAGTGTCTCAGGTGCTTTCTTCTCGATCTTCGGTGGCTTCAATGCGTCCGCATAATCTTCTGTGATCTCGCCCTGCTTTAACAGATACAGGAAAAACGATTTCATACTTGCGATGCTTCTGGATATCGTCGCTGTGGACATACCATGACTCTCCATATCCAGCACATATGAATTCAGGTCTGTTCCCCGAAGCTCGCGCACATCCATACACTGTCTGTCCGCAAAAAAGCGGCTCATCTTCTTCAAGTCTCTCCGATAGGATGCAATCGTATTCGCACTTGCATGCTTCACGCTATTCAAGTAATCAATGTAATTCTCAATCTGTGTTTCCATACCCAAAGTCCTTCCATTCCCTCGACAAAATGCATCTTATTCCGACTACATTCTGCCTTTATCTATTACATTATAATTACTATTCCGTCTAAAATCAAACATAATTTTTTCACATTTTTTCAAATTTTGTAACATTTTGTAACATTTCTACAATATGTTGAAATGCATGTATTTACATGCCTATATATTGGAGAAAATTTTTTAAAAAAAATTTTGAAAGAATACCCTCAGATAGAATTCCGACAAAAAACGTCATAATAAGAACTAACACCGCCATTCTTTTCCTCATTTTATCCTCTCCTGTCTTACGTACTTCCACCGCCAGATAATACAACATTCCAACATAAATAAAATAATGCGGAAACAAACACAATAACAGGAACCAAACACCGGAAATACCAAGATAGAACATCTGACAACTGATTACAAAGCCAAACAGGAACAGTAATACACTCAACCCGATTGAAAATACCGCCTTTGCCGGAAACACCTTATACAGCAGATATATAATGACCATCTGCTTTACACGTTGCAAAAATACATAAAGCATTGTTTTCTGCACCGATATACCAGCCAACTGACTGCTATCTGTAAATGGTAATATAAACGCCTGTAAATCCCGATCGCATCGCAGCACAACGTTCGCAAGGATGCATCCTGCTAACACCATGCATAGAAAATAAAATACACGGCTCTTTATTTTCTCACTTTCATATGGCATTTTCTTCTACTCCTACTGCATAAAAATTAGGGAGTGATTGTTCACTCCCTAAAGCATATGTGCCTGTCTAATTAAATATTCCTCGACTCTTGTTATCATAATAAGCAAGAATCGCGACAATCGTCTTGCTATCTACAATCTTACCCGAATAAATCATCTCTCTCGCCTCTTCCATAGATACTCGAACAATCTCGATAAATTCCGTAGGATCCAAATGCCGCTTGCCTTTTTTCAGATTGCGTCCGATATAGACGTCTGTTTTCTCGTCAAAGGTTCCAACCGAAGAGATCATATTGTTCACATGATAGATATCCTGTGGAATCCAGCCAGTCTCCTCCTCTGCTTCCCGAAGGGCACATATCTCACCGGATTCTCCATGGAAGCTATATCCCCCTGCCGGAATTTCCAGATCTACTGCATCCAAAGAATTACGGTACTGCCTCACCAGATAAGTATACTCTTCCTCATCCACAAGCAGGATACCTGCACCGCCTCCAGACTTATGTCTGATCAGATCATATACAACTTCTCCACCATCCGGTGTCTCCAAAATATCCTTATATAAGGCTACGATTTTCGCATCATACAATAATTCCAGACTTTTTCTTTTAAATTCAACCATATTTACGTACCTCTGCTTCCATTCACACTCATAATTTATCTCTATACATAATACAGGAAATAAACAAAAAAGGAAAGTATTGAAAACTTGTATTCTCAATACTTTCCATAAATTCATTGATAACAAAAATTACTTTGCGTAATCGGTTACTCTCGACTCTCGGATCAAGTTTACCTTGATCGTGCCCGGATATTCAAGTTCTGATTCAATCTTCTTTGAGATATCCCGTGCGAGTAATACCATATCCGCATCTGTTACCTGCTCTGGAACTACCATTACTCGAATTTCTCGTCCCGCCTGAATAGCAAAAGTCTTATCAACACCCTTAAACCCATTGGCAATGTCTTCCAAGGACTTCAGACGTGTTGTATATGTCTCCAACGTCTCGCGTCTTGCACCTGGACGTGCAGCAGATATAGCATCTGCAGCCTGTACAATACATGCGATCAAACTCTGTGGTTCTACATCACCATGGTGTGCCTCAACAGCGTTGATAATCGTTGCCGACTCCTTGTACTTTCTACAAAGATCAACACCAATGGATACGTGAGAACCTTCCATACCTGCATCATGATCAATAGATTTTCCGATATCATGTAACAAACCTGCACGCTTTGCTACACGAACATCAAGCCCAAGCTCTCCGGCAAGCAAACCGGACAAATGAGCTACCTCAATAGAATGCTTCAATGCATTCTGTCCATAACTTGTTCTGAACTTCATCTTACCAAGAAGACGTATCAGTTCAGGATGTAAGCCATGTACACCGACTTCCAGGGTTGCAGCTTCTCCCTCTTCACGCATCATAGTCTCGACCTCTTTCTGAGCCTTCTCGACCATCTCTTCAATACGTGCCGGATGGATTCTTCCATCCACAATCAGCTTTTCAAGTGCGATTCTGGCTACTTCTCTACGAACCGGATCAAAACTTGAAAGCAAAACTGCTTCCGGTGTATCATCAATAATTAAATCAACACCTGTCATAGTCTCTAAAGTACGAATGTTTCGTCCTTCACGACCAATGATTCTTCCCTTCATCTCATCGTTAGGCAACTGTACTAAGGAAATCGTTGTCTCTGATACATGATCAACAGCACACTTCTGAATAGCTGTCACAACGTAATCCTTTGCCTTCTTATCTGCTTCTTCTTTTGCTCGTGTTTCTAATTCTTTGATCATGACTGCTGTTTCATGCTTTACTTCGTCTTCAACAGTCTTTAATAAGTATTCCTTTGCTTGTTCAGAGGTTAATCCGGAAATTCTTTCCAGTTCCTGAGTTCTTTTTGCTTCCAAATCTGAAACTTCCTGCTTCAGCTTCGTGAGTTCTGCCTCTTTACGTGATAATGAAGCTTCTTTCTTCTCTACAGCTTCGGTCTTCCGGTCGAGATTTTCCTCTCTGGAAAGAACACGCTTTTCCATGCGCTGAAGCTCATTCCGACGATCCTTGACTTCTTTGTCAATCTCATTCTTCGTCTTCATGGCTTCTTCCTTCGCCTCAAGAAGTGTCTCACGTTTCTTTGCCTCCGCAGCTTTCAGTGCTTCATCTATAATCTCTCTAGCCTTATCCTCTGCCTTACCAAGCTTTGCCTCTGCCACGTTCTTACGATACGCAATCGCTAAAAACCAGGTAACGAGAATTGCAACCACGAGTATTACAGCGAAAATCACATACTTGATTGCTTCGTCTGACAACTCAGGAGCACCTCCTTATTTAGTTTTATTGCATAACTACAACACTTAAATATTATACTTTTTTTATACTAGTGTCAAGGAATACTTTACTTTTTTTTATGCAAATTGTAAGAAAAAATAGATTACTTTTCTATATTTTTTCAATATTTTTTCTATATTCTGACACCGCTCTGCGAATATCCTCATACTTAAATCCCCGTCGTGCAAAAAAGGAATACATACGCCGCATCTGTCCTTCATCTGAAAAATCCAAGTTACCATAACGTCTTTCCAGTAAATCATAGACCGTCTCCGCTTCATCGGGCACCAGTTCCATACACAATTCACGCGTCATCTCAGAATCTACGCCTTTTCCGGAAAGCTCCATTGTGATCCTGCGTCTGCCTTTTGCACGCATCTGATTCCGAATATACGATGCGGCATAACGTTCGTCATCAATATAACCATAGGACATCAGCTTCTCAATTGCATCTGTAATCTCTGCTTCCTCATATCCTTTTTCTGCGAGCTTGTCACAAAGCTCCTTCCGGGAACGATCCCGGAAGGTAAGATAATAAATTGCCGTATCAAATGCACTGTATGTAGTTTGTTGCTTATGACTCTTCGTTTTCTGTCTGCTCTGCATCTACGCCAATCCCACACTTATTCCGTACCTGCTGCTCAATCTCTTCCATAACATCCGGATTGTTCGCCAGATACAGCTTCGTATTCTCACGTCCCTGTCCGATTTTCTCCCCATTGTAAGAGTACCATGCGCCTGCTTTGTTGATGATATCATGCAAAACAGCCAGATCCAAAATATCGCCTTCCTTGGAGATACCCTTGCCAAACATAATATCAAACTCTGCTTCCTTGAATGGAGGTGCAACCTTATTCTTTACAACCTTGACTCTTGTACGGTTACCAACAACTTCGCCACCAACCTTCAATGTCTCAATCCGGCGCACATCCAGACGGACAGATGCGTAAAACTTCAATGCACGACCACCGGTTGTCGTCTCTGGGTTACCAAACATCACACCTACTTTCTCACGAAGCTGGTTGATAAAGATAACCACACAATTAGACTTGCTGATAATACCTGTCAGCTTTCGGAGTGCCTGAGACATCAGTCTCGCATGCAGACCTACATGGGAATCACCCATCTCGCCGTCAATCTCTGCCTTCGGTACAAGAGCTGCAACAGAGTCCACAATAATTACATCTACCGCACCGGAACGAACCATCGTCTCTGTAATCTCCAGTGCCTGCTCGCCATTATCCGGCTGTGAAATATACAGGTTATCAATATCGACGCCAATATGCGCCGCATACGTTGGATCAAGTGCATGCTCTGCATCGATAAAGCCTGCAATACCACCCATCTTCTGTACTTCTGCAACAACATGCAGTGCAACGGTTGTCTTACCACTTGACTCCGGACCATAAATCTCAATAATACGACCTCTTGGCATACCGCCAAGTCCAAGTGCCAGATCCAGACTCAGAGAGCCGGTCGGAACTACATCAATTCCCATATTTGCAGACTGATCTCCGAGCTTCATCACAGAACCCTTACCATACTGCTTCTCGATCTGCGCCAGCGCCGCATCTAATGCTTTCATCTTTTCTTCACTTGCCATACCATAAACCTCCATTATCTTCCATCTATGTTATCAAAACATATGTTCGTTTTTGTTTCTTCTACTATACTACACTTCTGTTCGAAAAGTCAACAAGAAATTCGAACATTTGTTCATTTTTATTTTCTAAATGTATTTGAAACAATGCGCTGTGAAAATTGTACCCTATACATAATGCAAAGTAAAGCAATTATTTGTTGCATTTTGTTCGATTGTTCTCACACAGATTATCTGCTATAATTATATTAATTCTAAATACAGATAAGTTTTAACACGATAAATTATATCTTATATAATTAATGGAGCCAAAGTATGAAAATCAGCAGGAAAATATATCGCGATTACGTCTATAAAGATAAAGAGATTCTGCGTGCGCAATACGACCCGGAACTTGAATTTTATACAACTATAAAATCCGGCGATGTCGAGAAAGCAAAAGAATTATGTCTGGCAAAGATCAGTGAAAAAAAAGGTCTTGGAGAATTATCTGATTCGCCACTGCAAAGCCTGAAGTATCATTTTGCAATCACGATGGCGATGCTTGCGCGCTATTGCATTGAAGGCGGTCTGGATTTGTCTACCTCATATGCCCTTAGTGATTTCTATATTCAGGAAGCCGATCGTGTCTCTACGATGGATGAACTGAATACCCTTCATACAACAGCCTGTCTGGATTATGCCAGACGCATGAAGAATCTGCGCAAGAAAAAGATCACCTCAAAGCCAATTTCAAAATGCCTCGATTATATTTACGACCATCTACATACGAGAATTACGCTTTCCAGGCTTGCAGAGCTGACAGGATTAAATTCATCCTATCTTTCCCGCCTTTTCCACAAGGAAACCGGTATGACGGTCAGCGACTATATCCAGCAGACAAAGATTGAAACTGCCAAAAATATGCTGCTTCACTCTTCCTATTCCGCGGCTGAAATTGCTTCGATTCTTGCATTTTCAGATCAAAGTTACTTCACAGAAGTATTCAAAAAACAGACAGGACTGACACCAAAGCGATATCAGTCCCTGTATCTGAATGCCTCCGGACTTCCTGACCGGTAAAATCTATGACATATATAATGTGATTATATTATCCCCGTTTGACATAAGCCACTCGTCTTTCACATAATTATTGAAGATAGTCTGACCATTGATTTCCATGCACTTAAATCCAGACTCTGCATGTCCCGGATTTTTCACCTCAATATGGAGATGCTTTCCGCGGAAATCCTTCTCCACTGTAAATTCGTCCCATTCTGCCGGGATGGATGGTGCTATCCGCAATCCATAGAAATCCGGGCGCATGCCCAGAATACCTTCGACACTGCCAACCATAACTGTTGATGCAGTTCCCGTCAGCCAGTGCACATGGGATCGTCCAAAATGAGGACTTGCCTTACCCTCTGTAAATTGACCATAGCAATAAGGTTCAAGCTTTCTCACTTCTGCTTTATCATTCTGAGCTGCCGGTGAATTCTCCATATAATACTCAAACGCACGGTTTCCATGTCCAAGTAATGCTTCTGCCAGAATCAGCCAGCCCTGTGACTGCGAAAAGATTCCCGCATTTTCCTTTACCCCCTGATTATAGATAACCGCCAGAGCGCCATCAAATGCATGCGCATGGTACGGTGGATCCATAAGTACGGCACCAAACGCTGTATTTAACTGCGCATACACATTTTCCATTGCAGCTTCCGCCTGTTCCTTAGAGGCAAATCCACTGATAACCGCCCAACTCTGTGGATTCAGCCACATATTTGCCTCCGGATCTGTTCTTTTACCGATCACTTCTCCTTTTTCTGTAAAGCCCCTGATAAATCGATCTTCATTCCAGCAGAGATTCTGAATCACATTCCAGAGATCTTTCTGGCTCTTATCCAGATAAGAAATGTACTCAGAATCATTTTTATACTCGGCGAATTTACGAAGAATCGTCATTGCATAATAAAACTGCAATGCAACAAAGGATGACTCCCCATCTTTTCCAAGCCGCAGGCAGTCATTCCAGTCTGCATAAAGTCCTGCCGGCATGCCATGTCTGCCAAGATGTTTCATAGAGAAATCAATCGCACGTTTCAGATGATCATACACCGTATCTTCCTCTTTATTTGCATAAGGAATCACTTCATCCATAAATGCCAGATTTCCGGTTTCTGTTACATATTTATAAATTGTAGGAAACAGCCACAATGCATCGTCCGCACGATATGCCGGATGTCCTGTCTCTTTCACATAAGAAGCATCGTCCGGTGTATCCTCATGTCCGGCATTATGTGTGAACTTTACAAGCGGAAGTCCACCGCCATTATCAACCTGTGCAGAAAGCATAAATCGAATCTTATCTGCTGCCATCTCCGGTGCCAGATGAATAATTCCCTGAATATCCTGCACCGTATCACGATATCCGTATCCGTTCCGAAGTCCACAATAGATGAATGATGCTGCTCTTGACCAGATAAATGTCATGAAGCAGTTATAGGCATGCCAGGTATTAATCATCGAATCAAATTCCTTGCTTGGTGTCTGTACCTGGAAATGGGAGAATTTCTCACCCCAGTAAGTCTTTAACTCAGCCAGTTCCTTCTCACAGACATCCGCTGGATCCATATAGCTGTTCATGATAGCTTCTGCCTCATCATTTTCCTTTAATCCAAGGATAAACGCAATATTCTTTGTCTCACCCGGCATAAGCTCAACAACTGTGGAAAGTGCGCCACAAGAATTTTCATTATAGCTTAAAGCATTTCCAAGATTTCCATTTACCACGCCATCCGGATTGCCATAGCCATTACATCTGCCAATAAACACTTCCTTATCTCCACAATACGAAGAAACATCTGCACCGGCAAGTCCGAAGATCCGGTCTGTCGGACGCTTATCATCGACTGTCTCACCAGCTCCGAGTACATCCAGATTCCCATGCACCGTCTGGCGAATCCGGTTTTTCTCAAAGCTTGTTCTGGAAATAAATAATGAATACTGCAGATTCACCTGCTGTCTCTTATACACATCTGACG
>ERZ1026947.86-NODE-86-length-67110-cov-7.872508_pt1 | contig 67110 bp, 65 predicted proteins | sample MGYA00519568_ERZ1026947 | MGnify/ENA primary metagenome ERZ1026947 (study PRJEB26926, sample SAMN06164744) | human gut metagenome | biome: ENVO:00009003; feature: ENVO:2100002; material: ENVO:00002003 | host: Homo sapiens | place: USA | collected 2012 ...
TTAGTCTCGTGGGCTCGGAGATGTGTATAAGAGACAGCCTTTATATATGCGTTTGTGTGCTGTTCAGCCGTACCCGGTATTATGCAAGGGTTGTGCATCGATGCATTTATCCACTCAACGTTGTAATAAATATCATCGTTTATATCAAGCTCGCCGTTATATCCTGTAAGGTCTGCTTCAACGCCTTTTATAATACGCACTCCCGACAGGAAATGAGGTATAACGCCCATATTGCAGAAATGCCATATATGCGGCGAATCCTCCATATTTATGCAGTGGTCGGTCATGCCGAGATAGCTCAGTCCTGCCTTTGCGGCTGAAGCGGCATTCTCGCTTATAGTTGAGTATGCGTGATCCGATGCCAACGTATGAGTGTGCATATCAGCAACGAATTTCATTTTAGGGTCATATCCTTTCTTTTATCTGTTCTTACACTTTTTTATTTTTCTGTCTGTATTTATATCTGTTTATCAGCCCATGCTCTTGACTGTATCACTGCTCTCCATATCAAGTCCGAGATTGTCAAGCAGTTCCTGTGCGGCGTTGTAGCCCATTTTCTTCTGTCTGTTGTTCATTGCCGCAACTTCGAGTATAACCGCAAGGTTACGTCCGGGCTTTACGGGGATAGTCAGCGAGGGAACCTTTACGCCGAGTATGGAAACATAGTGGTTGTCAACACCCATTCTGTCGTATACCTTTTCGGGATTCCACAGCTCAAGCTCAACTACCATATCTATCTTTTCGCTAACCTTTACAGCACCCATACCGAAAAGCTGTCTTGCATTGATGATGCCGATGCCTCTCAGTTCCATAAAGTGACGAATATTATCGGGCGAACTGCCTACAAGAGTAATATTTGACGCTTTTCTTATTTCAACGGCATCGTCCGCTACCAGACGGTGACCACGCTTTACAAGCTCTATGGCGGTTTCGCTCTTACCTACTCCGCTCTCGCCGAGAATAAGCATACCTTCGCCGTATACCTCGATAAGAACACCGTGACGTGTGATTCTTGGCGCAAGCTGAAGGCTTAAATAAGCAACAAGCTTTGACGTGAATGTCGAGGTGCTTTCCTCACTGCGTAAAAGCGGAACGTTCAGTTCCTTTGAAAGATCACGCATCTCGGGCATAATATCCATACCTCTCGACACTACCACAGCCGCCGGCTGTTCGCTGAAGAATTTCTTTATTCTCTGCGCTCTTATCTCTGCTCCGCACTGTTCAAGATATGCGGTTTCCGCCTTGCCTATTATCTGAATTCTGCCCTTGTCGAAATATTCGTAAAATCCCGCAAGCTGAAGTCCGGGTCGGTTTACATCAATATTTGAAATGAATATCTTTGCAGGGTCCTGCGGTGTGTGGATAACCTCGAGCTTGCACTCGTCGATTATTGCCTGTAACGATACGGTAAATTCCTGTGCCATACTGTTCCTCTTTCTGCTTATAGCTGTACTGCGGACATATCTGCCCTATCTTAATAATTATACTACATCGCCGTGAGTAATGCAAGAGAGAATTGCGTATAACCGTCAATATGTGTAAATTCCGTAAATCCGGATAAAGCAAAGAGCGACAGCCACATAGCGTATACTGCCGCTCCTTTGTTTTTTTGCAGGCTAAGACAGAATGCTGTCGTCCTTTCGCTGAAAATATCCCTGCGGTTTTCTGCAGACAGGGCAGTATTCGGGAGGGGTACTTCCGCAATGTATATGACCGCAGTTCCTGCACAGCCACACCGTTTCGCCGCAGGAAGTAAACAGGCTTCCGTCGGTCAGCTTATTCACGAACAGCTTGAATCTGCTTTCATGCTCCTTTTCAATATCGCCCACCTTTTCAAACAGATCGGCTATATTGTCAAGCCCTTCCTGTCTTGCGGTTTCGGCATACTCCTTATACATCTGCGTCCACTCGTAGTTTTCGCCGTGCATTGCCTTTTCAAGCGCATCGGCGGCTTCCGGTATACCTCCGTAGATAAGTCCGAGCCATATTTGTGCGTGAGCCTTTTCATTTTTTGCTGTGGTGCGGAAAACCTGCGATATTTCCTCATTGCCGTTCTGCTTTGCCTTTTCAGCGAATATCTCATAACGCACCATCGCCGCAGACTCGTTTGCAAAAGCGGTTTTCAGGTTCTCAAGGGTCTTTGATTCGGATAATTGCATAAAAACATCTCCTTTTCTTCAGTTACAGATATTGTAACCGCAGGAAAGGAGATTATGCAGTGCTTTTGGCGGAACAGATATGTTTGTCAACAAGGACGGAAAGCTGTGCTGTGAGGGAATATCGGGCATTATCGGAGAAGTATAAAACGCTTGACTTTTGCTGACTCTTGTGCTATAATACCGATAACTTAAGGGAGTAGACGGCGGAATACCGTGACAAGTCAACACACTGACGGTGATAATGCCCTTAAATCACGTCTGGTTTGTCTTAAATGTTGAGACTTGAGTACAGGAAAACTGTACTCAGGTCTTTTTTATTGCACATTTCGCACAAGGCTTCCGCATAAGATTAAGGGCAATACCGCACAATTAACGGCTATCACCTTTGCCGCACGCTTGCTTGTATATTTCCCGTCATCTTGCACAAATTTTGCTTGACAGGCGCAAGCCTGCCTGCACTCAATTTATACAATCTGACTAAGCAATCGCACGACAATAACTATGCGGTATTGCCTTTATTTTATTTTTGTAAGCACACCTTTATCCATTTCGCAAACTGTATCACAGAGAATTTCGATATCTTCTGATGAGTGAGAAGCAATAAGAATTGTTTTTCCACGTTCTTTTAATTCAAGAAGATACTTTCTCATATCTGCGACGCCATCCTTATCAAGACCGTTAAACGGTTCGTCAAGAATTAAAATTTTCGGGTTTTCCATAATTGCTTGCGCAAGACCTAATCTCTGACGCATACCGAGAGAATACTTTTTCACATGACGTTTCAAATCGGGATCAAGTCCCACTTGTTCCATACTTTTCTTTATTTCTTGTTTACTGATTTTATTATTGAGTCCTGCAAGCAGTTTTAGATTTTTATAGCCTGAGTAATAAGGGATAAATCCGGGTGTTTCGATAATTATTCCCATATTTTTGGGGAAGTCAACGTCCTTGCCGACGCGTTTTCCGTCAACCGTTATTTCACCGCCCGTTGGCTTGATAAATCCGCAGATGCACTTCATAAGCATTGTTTTGCCTGAACCGTTTCTTCCTATAAGTCCATGGATTTTACCCTCGTCAAAGCTCACTGTTATGTTTTTCAAAATATTTGTTTTACCTATAGTGAGATCTATGTTGTTTATGTCAATTATTCCCATCACTATTCCACCTGTTCTATATTTGCAAATTGAAACCGCTTTACTGCGATAAGATTTAATAGTACTAAAATAATAACTGCTATACAAAAATAAATGTAAGAATACCATATCGGAACTATTGGTTTTCCGATTATTTCTTCATAGTGCAGCCAAACTATTGTATTTGCCATCGGGAACGACCACATTATATTCATTTTCAGCGAACAGGTAACAACGCCTGCCGCAACAATAGAAATTGCCGCAAAAAGTCCAAATGACTGAATATGGATCAATTTAAAAAAATATATTATCATTGACAGCAGGAAAAGATATGCGCACATAAGAGCAAGCGTTTGCAAGATCGCTGTAACAAGAGGTATCTGATTATACAGATTTGAAGGCAGAAGCGATGAGGTAAAGCTGTTTGCTTCATTAGGAAAACGAGCGGAATATTTTGTAACAACATCACTCCACGTTGTTGAAAACTCGCCTTTTGATAGCAGTACGCTGCCTGTCAGTACTACGCACAGAAAACTTATTATAGACATAAACAGAAATATTACCTGTCCCGCAAACCAGTTAAATCTGCCGGTTCGCTGAATAAAAAACAGTGTATTTCCGGTCATTTTAGGATAGTCGCTTATAAGCACCATAAATACGCAGGGCATAAGCATAACCAGCATTCCCGAGTTTCCGATCGCAACAAACGGTTCGAGTATGTTTAACGGTATTTCCATCTTTGCCGCACGTTCAAGCAAAGGCTCAATGGCAAGAGTGCGCATAAATACAAGAAGCACTCCCACAATAATGACTCTTGGATTTGTTATCCACTTTATGTATTCCGATCTTGCTACAGATAATACACATTTAAAGTTTCTATTCACCGCTGTCGAGCCTCCTGCTTTGTGTAATAAGATAAATTACGGCTGCTGAAAAAAGAAGCACTCCGTTATAGATAAGTACAAGCTTTTTATCATTCCCAAAGTCAGAAAGATATGAAAGTGCGTCAGGATTAAATATTGAACTGATTTTCAGCATTTCTGTGTCAACATTATTGTAATCGGAAACTGCCTGCGATTGCAGCTTTATGCAAGTTTGACTAACTGCATATTTTATAAAAAACGGTATGCACAGCACAAGATATTTGTTCCTGATGAAACCGGTAAACATAATCGCAGGAGCTGCGCAGACCGCTCCGTACAAAAACATTTCTCCAAGTTTTTTTAGTATAATAAAGCCATAACCGTTTTGCGTTATATCCGGATAACTGTAAACGAGAAATTCTTCATATGTTTTTTTCAACTCAGCACTGTATTCATTTATATTTGGGAATAAAGCATAGTCTGCTAATGTAAACAATCCGAAGCCCAGCATAACCGCAAATCCTCCGCACAAACATGCAGTTATGAATTTAGACAGATTATAACATAACTTTGAACTTCGGAAGATTTCAAAGCGCACCGACTTTGCCTCATATTCGTCACACACAAGAGGAATAAACGCAAACGCAGATATAAGCGGAATAAAAAGAGAAAGCCAGCTTCCTGCCCCTTTAAGCATAACCTCAAACGAACAAAATCTTGTATCGCTAAGCATAAAATCTTTGTCAAAGGTTTTATACGCCATAAATACTGAATACTTATCACCGTTCATTGAGTCTTCATAGATGTATGCGGAGAAGCAAAGTACAGCCGTAAAGATAATACAGATATAGAAGCCGTAGCCTGTAAGTATTTTGTATATATTAGTTCTTATATTTCGGATCATCATTGTATCAACTCCATGGTTTCGGGAGTAGTAAAATATCTGAAATTTCCGCCGTCTTTTGCGTCAATATCACAAACATATGTCAAGTTGTCATTAGGATTATTATCAGCAATTGATACAGTGTCAGTTAATGATTCTATAGTTGTATTATCTGTACCGCTGTCCTTATTTGAACAATCGGTAAATAACATACTTAATTTAAGCATAGGAATCTCCTTCCTGTATGCAAAGTGCCAACGCTGTAATTTCAGTTCTAAAATGGCTTATATGACATATAACTGCACTCGTTATTTACCGCATTTACATATACACAATAGTATAAATCATCGTTCGGGTTACGAGTTACAAATTTCCACGAAGGTTCGAGGTGGGCTGTCGTATAGTCGTCACTATAATTTCCCTTGTATATAAATTCTATCGTCTGCAATTCAAACTTAACTCCCTTCGTCAGCGTATTGCTCATAATATCTACAGCATTTTCTAAAGTGCAGATGTTTTCAACAGGTTTTTCTATTTCGCTTATATTCGGAAAGCTTAAATTAACGAATGCATCAATATCATTCTTTTTTATCATAAGCGCTTCGCCGGATACCGTATATTGATGTGAAGGATCTTGATAGCTGAATACTTCCCCTATTCTATCGAAAGGAATATTATTCCATGCGGTGCTGAATTGAAAAACGTAGCAATAGATATCATCACGTATTTTATAAACATCTATAGTTGAAACATTTATTGAAAAGTCAGAATCAAAATCATACGGAAAAGAAGATAAGTAGTCTTTCTCAAAATATGTTACAGCCTCACCTATAGAAACATTACCGTCAAGAATACGGTATGTTTCATCATTGTGCGTTCCATCATTAAAGTAAGATGCAACCTTGTTATCCATATCGGACGGTATCCATGATGAAACTTTTGTATCATCTGTTTTGATGAGTGAGTATGCTTCTCCCTTATTCATCCAATGAGGAGAAGCCTCAGAACTAAGCCACCATAAATACTTATTATTGTTTGTATCTCTATATAAAAATGAATCAATATCTATATTACCGTTTTGTATTTGCTCAAGGTAATTATCAATCTTTGGATACCATGCATGTTTACCGTCATCTTCATTTTGATTATACACAATATTTTTCGAAGATGATGAAAAGAGCGCATTTGAAGAATTGTACTCGTCGAAAAAAAACTCACAGTATTTTTTGAAATTTTCAAGCTTTTCGTTGTTTGCTCCACTACCATGCGCAATTGTCACATTCAGACTACTGCATGTATTTAATTCAGGAAGACGTGCACTGCAATTTGAAAAATCTAAATTAACATAGTTTTTATTCCTACAATTTTCATAATCAGACAAGAAATCAACTGATACGTTTTCTGCTGTATCAGATTTTTTTTCAATATCTGTGTTTTGATTATTGCAAGCAGTTAAAAGAAATGGAACAAATATAAACAGTAAAATCTTTTTTTTCATATTCGATCTCCTCCGAATGATCAAAGTAAAGTGCGGCTATGCCGCACTTTACAATACAAGCTTCATAATGATAACAAACATGGACTATCTGCTTATGATACCGGTTACGTAAAGTACAGCTTTTAACGAAGTATAGGCTTCCATTTTATATGTAACTTTTTCAATTTTTCCCCTAATATACCATCTTCTTGAACCGGTATTATTATAGACAATTGAACCGGTTGTCATAACGTGTGAAGTAGATGATAATGTCAAGCTTCTGTTTGTAATGTCTGACATTGTGTTTACCTTACCGGTGTATACCTCGGAAGATGCTTGCATAATTGCATAACCTGTACGACTTTCAGTGGTTGGCGCCCCATGAACATTAACATATCTTGCACTCCAGCTTGCAGTTTCTGAAACAGCGCTTACACTCATACCTCCGAATCCAACCGCCATAGTAGTCGTTGCCATGACAATGGCAATCAGCCTTTTAAACGTTTTTTTCATTTAAATGTCCTTTCCGATTGATTTTATCAATCATAAAAATATATATCTTACACATTCAACTTGTAGAAAATGTGTTTGATATTTAGTCCTTTTCTGCTTAAAATATCTCCTAATATTTTCCGCTTCTGATTTGCATAGATTATAAAAGCTTTCGAATATGCGTAAGAAATATTATACAATAAAATACCTTATAAAGTCCGTTTGATTGTTTATAGTTTAACATATTAAATTAAATTTGTCAATGGATAAAACAACAAAATTAGGCAAAATCATTTGTGTATTATGCACTGATTTATGTCAATTTTGTATATAACGCAAACTAATAACATGAGGAAATTATTTATGGCAATATGATCAAAAACCTCACAGAATGTATATACCGGAGCAGAAATTTTTATCTTTTTTGTAATTTCCGGTGGTAATTTTACTTGATATGGTGTATAATATCTAACTGTGGCAGTAATGTTTTTCACAACTCAATTATATAACAAAAAAGACTGCATTCCTACCTTTCGGAAACAATGCAGTCGATTTTTTTGTTTCGGTTGTTTTTTACAGTGCCTATCATATTCACGCTCCTTACAGCATATATTTGAGCAAACGATATGCACTGTTGATATAAGAAGGTGCTGTCTTATGAAAGGGGCGATTATGTGAAAGCCGGAACAATAACGGTACCGGATACGAAACGTGAAAGATGTGTTATACTCGGAGAATATATAATAGATAACGAAGCGACGGTAAGAAGCACAGCGAAGGTTTACGGTATAAGTAAAAGCACCGTGCACCAGGATGTTACGGTAAGGCTTGCGAAGGTAGATCCGCATCTTGCAGGTAAGGTCAAGGAGGTGTTGCAGAAAAACAAGGACGAGCGGCATATAAGAGGCGGCCTTGCAACAAAGCTGAAATATCAGAACGGTTCAAAATGATACATAACTGCCCCTCAGTGTGAATCGACACGCTGAGGGGCAGTTTGACTTATTGCTGTTGATTATTTTCATCCTATAGCGTCCTGTACGGCATCGTAGATATGTACGGGCGATAATCCAAGCTCATTGCACAACTCGGCAAACTCTCTTGCTCTGCTTTCGTTCAGAAACACATCATGCACTGTGCATATTTCCTCCGCTGTAACCGCTCCGTCATTCTCTTTTATCCTGACGGCTATTATCGCATACGAAATATAATCACCTGTTTCGCTGTTCGAGCATTCTTCACGGATATAATCATAATGTACCATTTTCACAAAACCTTTCTTTTACCCAAATATATTACAGGATAACCCTGCATCTATATAATAACATATATACATACGCTTGTGTGCGATTATGTGAAAACGGCAGGTTTTTCAGTGAAAACGGCAAATTCTACATTTGCACGATGAATAATATGCGTATATTAAGCGAATATAAGACATTATATTCATCAGACAAGTTTCATTTCATCTCTGAAAAGTTCTTTTCCGGAGCCGATCTCAAAGTGACATTTAACAATTCCGAGATCCATATCGGAAAGTATGCCTTTACCGGCTTTTGCGAGCACCTTATCGCCGTCAAGCATAAATCCGAATTTCTGCTGATTCATGGCGGTGGGTGCAAGTAATGCGGCATTTACGCCGTTTATAAACCACTCAGGCGTATCATCCTTTATTACCGCAACTTCCTCGGGTGATTTGCTTTTATGTGGTGTTCCGTGCGTCTTTCCGTAGCCGAGTGAGATAACACAGCACAGCTTCTCCCCTTTTGCAATCGTATAAGCGTTTTTTACCTTAGCGTATGACATTGCCACCCAACAGCTGTCAAGTCCGAGCTGTGCCGCCAGAAGTACAAGCTGTTCTCCGTAATATCCGCATATTTCGTTCAGCTTATCGCTTTTTCTGCCTATAAGAGCAATGTAATCGGTAACGCCCGAGAACTTGCCGTAGTGTGCCATAAAGCTGTCGAATGCCTTAGGCTCATCTGTTACAAGCTGTATGTGAAGCTTGCTTTCGGCATTCAGCAGGTCTATCTTTTCTCTGAGCGTATCCGTTATTTCTTTTGGTATCTTTTTTTCGGGATCGTAGGCTCTTACAGCGTGGCGATTCTCCATTGCGGTTATAATATCCGTCATAAATCCTCCTTACAGGGCTTTTGTCATAAGCACATGAGGACAGTATTCATCATAATACTCTTCGCCGTGCTTCTTATAGCCCTGTTTCTCGTAAAATCCCGATGCACGAAGCTGAGCGGACAGAGCGACAGACTTTCCGCCGTCCTGCTTTATCTTCTGCTCCGCAAAGGATAATATCTTATCGCCGTAATGCAAGCCTCTGCATTCTTTAATGACGGCTATCCTGCCTATCATATATGACTTATGCTCTTCATCGTAAAAATATCTGCAAACTGCGACAGGCTTTTCTCCGTCATAGCCGACTATATGCCTTGCCTTACTGTCCGTATCGTCAAATTCCGTTTCAAAGCCCTGCTCTGCCACAAATACTTCTGTTCGTATCTGCTTTGCATCCTCACAGAGCTTGTCATAAATTCTGAATGTCATTTATTATTCCTTTGTAAATACACTGCATTTTACAGAAGTCTGTTTTATGCCGTTTTCACCGTTGACCAGATTCTCGCCCCAATCGGCAGATAAAACCGAACCGTCCCAGCTGTTTGCTATATCAAGATATTCCACACCGCCGCTGTTGCCCTTCCAGCTCCAGCCGATATATCCTATACCGTTTTCCTGACAATACTTCATTATAAATGCCTCGTCAACATCGCCGTCTGTATGCGTATAGCCGAATTCGCCTACTATTACGCAAAGTCCGTTATCTATAGCATATTTCAGATTTTTCTCGATAACCGAGCTGTTTTTTCCTGCCGTGCCGTACATATGAACCGCAAACATCGTATTCTTATCGGGATCGGAATCGAATACCTCTTTACCGTAGTCGCCTATGCTCTTGGCATATTGCGCCCAGCCTGCCGCATCGACAAGGATAGTATTCTTTATGCCTGCTTCTCTCAGCTTCGGGATAGATTCTGTATAGCCGTCACGCCATAATTCGCCGTTCCAACCGCCTGTCCACTCGTTTGCGATATTGAGTATAACATACTGCTCCTTGCCAATAAGAGCGTTCTTCATCTCTATCCAGTAATCAGTAGCTTTATCAAGTGCAGTCTTATCATCCTTGCCGGTTGCGTCGTGTACTTCGACTACTGCAATCATCTCATTGTCGATACAAAGATCAATAACCGTTTCAAGCATATCCTCTGTATCTTTTGTCCACTGCTCGCCGTCCGAGCAAACAACACGCACTACATTTGAGCCTGTTTCGGCTATTGCTTTAATAGCCGTTGTATCTTCATCAAGATACCATGTGTGTGCGTGATTTATGCCACGCATTATAAATTCTTCGCCGTTTGCGTCAAGCAACTTTGTACCTTCTACTTTGAATCCGCCGTTGCCGCTTTGCGATGACGATCCGCTGCTTTCTTCCTGCGACGCTGTGCTTTGCGAATCCGATGCGGCAGAAGAAATATCCGAGGATAAAACATCTGAGCTTGTGTTTTGCGAGCATCCCGACAGAGCGAGTAATGCCACACAGAGAGTTATTGATATTGATTTTTTCATTTTAAATCTTTTCCGTCCTTTGACTTTTCAAGTAATGCGTTTTTTATATCCCACAGCTTCTTTGACAGATCCACATAGTAAGTATGCGGATTTTCGAAACGCTTTACCTCGTCCCAGAGTGTTTCCAACTGTTCAGCACAGTAAATCCTGATTTCATACAGCGACGGCTGTTTATAAACAAGCTCGCCGTTTTTGAATACCGTTACATGAAGTTCTCTTGCTGTGTAGTCTGTAAGCGTCTTTGTCTTCCAGATTGCATCGGGATCGAAAATAGTATGAGGCTTTGTGCTGTCAATTGTTTCATCGTATACACAAAGTTCGTCCGCAAGTGCCTTGCCGCTTTCATTGTCATAGAAACGGTACAGCTTCTTGTAATGGGGATTGGTTATCTTTGCGGTGTTTTCGCTTATCTTTATTTTGGGGATGATGTTTCCCTGTTCATCCTCCACTGCCGCCAGCTTATAAACACCTCCGAACACGGGTGCGCTCTTTGCGGTGATGAGCCTTTCTCCTACTCCGAAGGTATCTATCTTAGCCTCCTGCATCATAAGATCACGGATAAGATATTCATCGAGCGAATTTGACGCAACTATCTTACAGCACTGAAGTCCTGCCTCATCAAGCATCTTTCTTGCTTTCTTCGACAGATAGGATATATCGCCCGAATCAAGCCTTATGCCGAAATTTGTGATACCCTTAGGCACAAGCACCTCTTTAAATGCCTTTATAGCGTTCGGAACGCCGCTTTTCAGTGTGTTGTAAGTGTCAACGAGCAGTACGGCATTATCGGGATATATTTCGCAATAAGTCCTGAATGCGTCATACTCGGTATCAAACATCTGTACCCATGAATGTGCCATAGTACCGCCTGCTGGAACACCGTACTTGAAATCGGTCAGCGTACAAGCAGTACCTGCACAGCCGCCTATATAAGCCGCTCTTGCGCCTATCACGGCACCGTCTGCGCCCTGTGCCCTTCTTGAGCCGAATTCAAGCACCGTTCTGCCGTTTGCCGCTCTGACTATTCTGTTTGCTTTTGTGGCTATAAGCGACTGGTGATTTATCGCAAGCAGGATATAGGTTTCTATAAGTTGTGCCTCGATAGCCGGTGCCTTTACGGTAAGGACAGGCTCGTGCGGAAAAACAGGCGTACCCTCAGGTACGGCGTAAATATCGCCGGTAAATCTGAAGTCTTTGAGATATTCGAGAAATTCTTCATCGAAAATCTTCTTGCTACGCAGAAATTCTATATCTTCGGCAGAAAAATGAAGTTCTTTTATATATTCGATTATCTGGTCAAGTCCTGCCGCAATCGCAAATCCGCCGTTGTCGGGAACGTTTCTGAAAAATACATCAAAATATGTCGTGCGCTTATAGAAGCCGTTTTTAAAATAGCCGTTCGCCATAGTAAGCTCATAGAAATCGCACAGCATTGTGAAATTATCCTTGTTCATTAGTCTGCTCCTTTACTTTATTATTATCTGCATACCTTCCATAGTATCAAGGGCGGCATTGTGAAGCCGCTCGTCATTTGATGCCGTGAGCATGCTGTCTACTATTATATCCGCATCGGGTAAAGCCGTTTTTGCGAGTACAGCATTGGCAACAACACAGATATTCGTTACAACACCTACAAGCTCAACGGAGCCGTAGCAGGCGGTTTTAAGATACTCATAAAGAGCGTCCGAGCCGAAGGTGGTTTTCCTGAATACTATATCTTCGCCGGAAACGCAGTCGGCAACACTGCCGTAAAGCTTATGTCCGTCCGTATTCTCTATACAGTGAGGTACGGGCAGATGCTTTCCCTCATAGCTATCCATATAATCGTCATAATGAGTGTCAAGAGTAAATATGACATCATCGCCGTTTACATGATAGGAATTTATTTTGTTGGCGATTCCGAGTTCAAGCGTCTTTGCCTTTTCAAAGCCGAGCGAACCACTTACAAAATCATTCTGATAGTCCACTACAATTAAGCACTTTTTCATAATGCAGCTCCTTTCATATCATGATACTATTTTACACCTATTTCAAGCACTTGTAAAGAGTTTTGAACGGCATCGGAAAATTTTGAACACGGCAATTGTTCCGATTGACAGCATCGGAAATAACTGTTATACTTTAATAAGAAATAAATATGAAACGGAGAAGCTTATGATATACTCAAACCCGTCTTTCGAAACAGAGAAGCACACTCACGCATTCGGTGCGATGCTTTGGTGGGTAGTCAGCCTTATTTCTATGTTCACTGTCGGCATAGGCGTTACCGCTATCGGTCTGTGCGGTGCTTCGGTGCTTAAAATAACAAGCACATTTTTGCAGGATAATACTGCAATTGTTCTTATGATGTTCTTTGCTGTGGCGATTATCATATTCTTTATCGGTCTGCTGAGATTTGCCTCAGTTCTTACAACGTCATATAAGTTTGACGGCAACACAATAATCAAAGGCACTCTTGCCGCAAGAGGCGGTCTTATCTCGAAAATCACCGCAAATACGGATTTTGAATTTGTGAGAGCGAATTTTGATACTGACAGATATAAAAAGACGATTTACGAAAACGCTGTTCTGACAGGCGAAACAAAGCGTTATCTCAAATACAGCAGTAACGGCAGAACAATAAAAATACCGAAAATCTACGACAGTATGCCTGATTTACGCATTGCCGAAAATACGGTAAAGAAATCCGTTGCAAGCAGGGTTATCAAAAGAGTGGTTTTAGTAATTGCAATCTTTCTGGCACTCGAGATAACCGATTTGTGTATAGGCTACGGCAAAAATGACGAGGTAAACGGCAATATCTCCCAAAGCAACGCTACAGTTGAAAAGATACTCACCGAAAACGGCTTTACAATGCAGAAAATCAGCAACATCGTATATCTTTACACCAAGTCCACAGCCGACAACAGCCGTACATCAAAGCTTCGAATCGTATATAACAAAAGCGGAAATATCGATAAATCCGAAGTTGAAATGTTCATAGAAAGCAAAAATGACATCCTTGCGCTTGAAAACCTTCTGAAAGTTTTCTGCAAGACGCAAAGCACCGATGAATTTATTTCGGATGTGCGAAAACAGCTTGACGGCGAAAGTGCAAACACCAAGCTGACGCTTGATAACGGGCAGGTATTAAGGCTTGGTACAAGCGGCGGTTATACGGAAGTACATACAAGCCGTTAACGAAAACGACCCTGCGGTAAATATACCGCAGGGTCTTAGTCATTTATTCAGTAATTTTTGCAGAAGGCTGAGATTATCGTTTCTCATCTGCTCCGTTTTCGCTTTATCGGGAACATATATACCGCTATCCGAAAGGATGACCGCATCGCCCTCTTTGACATCGTGAGATATCTTATCTCTGTCTAATATAATCTGCTTTTCGTCATCAAAAACTACCGCTTTATCTTCTTCAAATCTGTCAACAATAAGCATAGTGTTCTCCTATTTCAAGTACAGGCTGTGATGATGAAAGATTTCGGCGCTTACGCTGTTTTTGCCGCCGAATATACCGCTCCAGCACGGTAGATGTTCTATATTGAACACATATTCGTTCAGGGTCATAAAAATACAAACACAAGCGATTATCACAGCTAACGCAATCAGCACGTTAGTGCTTTTTCTTCTGCATTTTACTCCTGCCGCCGCTCTTATTGCCCTGTCGTTGATACGTCTTTGCTTTTGAAGAGGAGTTCTTGCCATTTTTCACTGCTCCTTTTCTGTCCTGCTGCAAGGCTAATCCGTCGGGGGTGATAAGACATTCCTTGCCGTATCCGATAAGGTCACGTCTGCCTGCCCTTATGAGAGCCTTTGCAACTATCTGCTTATTCTCTTTTTTGTAATACTGCAGGAGCGCTCTTTGCATCTCTTTTTCCTTCGGGTCACGGGGGATATAGACCTCCTGCATAGTATAAGGGTCAAGCCCTGTATAATACATAGCTGTTGATATTGTTCCGGGTGTGGGATAGAAGTCCTGCACCTGCTCGGGTCTGATGTTATGCTTTTTAAGGAACACCGCAAGCTCGACCGCCTCTTTTACGGTACAGCCGGGATGCGATGACATAAGATACGGCACCAGATACTGTTCCTTACCGCATTCCTTAGTGTACTTGTAAAACTTCTTTTCAAAGTCCTCGTATACCTCGATGTGAGGCTTGCCCATAAGATCAAGTACCTTGTTGCTTGCGTGTTCGGGGGCAACCTTAAGCTGTCCGCTGACATGATGCTCTACAAGCTCCTTGAAAAACTCATCGTTCTTATCCTTCATCATATAGTCGTATCTTATACCCGAACGGATAAATACACGCTTGACATTTTTTATGGAACGTATCTTTCTGAGCATCTCAAGATACTCGCTGTGATCGACCTTCAGTGCAGGGCAAGGCTCAGGAGCAAGGCACTTTTTGCCCTTGCAAAGTCCCGCCTTTTCCTGCTTGTCGCAGGAGGTCCTGCGGAAGTTTGCGGTAGGACCGCCGACATCGTGGATATATCCCTTGAAGCCCGGTTTTTTCGTAAGGTCTATCGCTTCGTTTATAACCGATTCCTCGCTTCTTGTCTGTATTCTTCTGCCCTGATGCAAGGCTATCGAACAGAAATTACAATAACCGAAACAACCTCTGTTATGAGTTATGGAAAACTCAACTTCCTTTATTCCGGGAACTCCGCCGCCTTTTTCGTAGCAAGGGTGATACGCTTTCATATAAGGCAACTCGTATGCCTTGTCAAATTCGCTCTGGGTAAGGCTTCTCTGAGGAGGATTCTGTACAAGCATCATATTTCCGTGACGCTGTACCATAGTTTTACCGTAAACCTCGTCCTGCTCGTCATACTGCTGACGACAGGATTTTGCGTATGCTTTCTTATTCTCGCTGACTATCTCAAAGCTGTCGCACTGCACCGCACCGAGAGGGGTATTCTTAGGCTCGGTAAGATAGCAGGTGCCTCTTATGTCGTGTATCTCCGACAGCTTTTTACCCTCGGCAAGCTCTCTGTAAAGCTGTACTATCGTAAGCTCGCCCATTCCGTACATCAGAAGCTTAGCTCCGCTGTCAACCAGTATTGACGGCATTACCTTATCCGCCCAGTAATCGTAATGGGCAAATCTGCGCAGGCTTGCCTCAAGTCCGCCTATCGCTATTTCTTTATCGGGAAACAATCTTGTAAGCGTTTTACAATATACCGTTACCGCTCTGTCGGGACGTTTTCCGCCCTTTCCGCCCTCGGAATAGGCATCATCCCAACGTTTTTTCTTGAATACGGTATAATTCGACACCATACTGTCTATATTTCCGCCCGTTACAAGAAAACAGTATTTCGGCTCACCGAGCTTTTTGAAATCCTCATCGGTTACGGGCTGAGCGATTATTCCGACATTACAGCCGCAACTTTCAAGCATACGGGATATAATAGCTATACCAAATGACGGATGATCAACATAGGCATCGCCCGTGACACAGATGAAATCAAGCTGATCTATCCCTCTGTCTTTCATATCCTGTTTTGATATAGGTAAAAAAGGCATTTATTTCACTTTCCTTTATTGTTGTTTATTCATCTGGCGCTCGTAGTACTGCTCCTTAGTCATAAGCACTTCTCTTGGCTTACTTCCCTGTGACGGTCCTACGATGCCCATTTCTTCCATTACATCGACAAGTCTTGCGGCTCTGCCGAAACCGAGCTTGAGCTTTCGCTGAAGCGTACTTACGCTTGCCTGTCCGTTTTCAACTACGATACGGATAGCGTCCTCCAGCTTATCGTCGCTGACATCAATATCTCCGCTTTCAAAGCCGACGCTGTCTGAGGATTTATCGTTGCCCTTGACAAGCTCTGCCTGTCGCTCGACCTCTTTCATAACATCATCATCATAATCAAGCTCGAATTTATTCTTCAGAAAATCCACAACACGTTCAACTTCCTTATCGGAAATCCAACAGCCTTGTACACGGATAGGCTTCGGCATAGAAACAGATTTAAAGAGCATATCGCCCTTGCCGAGCAGTTTCTCGGCTCCCTGCTCATCCATAATTACACGGCTGTCAGTACCGGAGCTTACCTTTAATGCGATACGGCTGGGGATATTAGCCTTTATAAGACCCGTAACAACATCTACGGTCGGTCGCTGTGTAGCTATGACAAGGTGCATACCTGCGGCTCTTGCCATCTGCGCAAGACGGCATATACTGTCCTCGACCTCGTTCTTTGATGCCATAATAAGATCGGCAAGCTCATCTATAAAAATCACCGTCTGGCTCATTTTATCCATCTCGGGATCCTTAGCCGCAAGAGCGTTATAGCCGTGTATATTGCGGACATTGTACTCAGAGAACATACTGTATCGCTTCAGCATTTCGCCTACCGCCCAGTTCAGGGCGCCCGCCGCCTTTTTAGGATCTGTCACAACAGGGATAAGCAGGTGAGGTATGCCGTTATAAGCCATAAATTCAACGGCCTTCGGGTCAATCATTATAAACTTTACGTCTTCGGGCTTGCTTCTGAAAAGTATCGACATGATTATCGAGTTCACGCATACGGATTTACCCGAGCCGGTCGTACCTGCAATCAGCAGATGGGGCATCTCGGCTATATCGGCTATTACTATACCGCCCGAAATATCCTTACCCAGCACAGCCGCCAGCTTGCTTTTCTTTTCGGCAATATCACTGCTTTCGATAAGCTGTCTGAATGGTACGGTATCTCTTATCTTGTTCGGCACTTCGATGCCTACGGCGGGTTTATTGGGTATAGGCGCTTCGATTCTGATACCTGATGAAGCGAGGTTAAGCGCTATATCATCGGCAAGTCCTGTTATCTTGGAAATTTTAACGCCTGCCGCAGGCTGTAATTCATATCTTGTTACAGAGGGTCCTCTGCAAGTACCGATACATTTTGTCTGAACACCGAAGCTGCGTAACGCTTCAACAATGGTGTTCGCATTTGTTTCAAGCTCTCTGTCGATGTCCTCCTGTGCCTTACCGGGCATAATCTCATCAAGAAGCGCAGTAGGCGGCAGAGGGTGATCTTCCTCGTTAAGCGTCACTGTGTAGAGCTTATCACTGTCGCTTGTATCGCCGTCCTGCTTGTCCTCCTGCACTGCGGTACTGTCTGCAATACTGTCAGGTGTAGTGCCTGCAATACCGGAATCGGTATTATCTGCGATAAAAGGCGCTTCAGCAGGCGGTGCAACAGGAGCGTTCACATCGTTCACAAACTGCTCTTCTCTCTGTACAGAAGAATTTTGTTCATAGTTTGTTTCTTCTATGAATGAATTTAAAGCAGCCTCAACGGGATTGACCTCCTCCGGAGGATAAATAGGCAGGGGCGGAAAATATTCCGGTATCGGCTCGCTGTCCTCCTGCTTATTTGTAGCTACGCTCTGTGCCTTTTGCGCAGAGCCGTTGTTATCGGCTACGGGCAGGTCGGGCAGCTTATCGCAGGACATATGTACATCGCTCTCCGGAGCAATCTCGGGTAGATGCTCATTGCTCTGCTGAACCGCTTCTTCGGGTTTTGGCGATACCTTGCCGTTGTAATTGTTTATCTCGTTTATGAAATTATCGCTGTCCTTTTTCTGCTCCTCGATATTCTCATCGTGTCTTTCCTGAAGCGTTGTTGCAGGAGTTCCGACAGCGTTTGATTCAAGCTCTATAAGTTTTTCCTTGCGCTCGCTTTCCGCCTGCAGCCTCTGCTGTTCCTGCTCAAGTCTGTACGCTTCCATTTCTTCCTTATGCTGAGCGTGTTTCTCCTTGGCGGTAACCGCAACCTTTTTTACAGGTTTTCCTACAGCGCCTAAAAAGTCCATAAGCGACTTTCTGCTGATAAGCATAACAAATACGAAAGCAATCAGTATAATCATTACTATTGCGCCGACATTGCCGAACAAAAGCAAAAGCCACGCAGGTACGCCGCCTATGATACCGCCGCCCGTCAGCCGTGTTCCGTCCGAATAAAGACTTGCCACCGCTCCGAAAAAGTCGGTCGTACCTTCTCCGACACTGCCTACAAAGAATATCTGTATAGCTGTGCTTAATATCACTATTCCGCCCGACAGCTGTAATATCTTGGTGAGGATGCTTGTCCTGCTCTTATCCGTTGCAATAAGTACAGCTACATATATAAGAATAGGGCCTGTAAAAAATACCGTAAAGCCGAACATACCGCAGAGGAACGAATAAATCATATCAAGCAGATTCAGGCTGTTGCCTTCCGCTCTGTTAAGACTGCCGATAAAACCTATAATCGTAAACAGCGCCATAAGAACACCTATGGCGAAAAGAATTATAGAGCTTCTTCTTCTTTTCGATTTAAGCTCCTTTTCAATGTCGTTGTTGCAACGTTCACTCAGTTCTCGCTGCTTATCTTCGATAGTCTGATTCTTTTTCCGTGTTTTGCCCGACAACCCTGAAGTTCTTGCTTTAGCCTCATCGGTGCTGTTGTTCAGATTGCGCTTTGCTGCCATGTTTCTACGTCCTTTCTCCCAAAGTCATTGAATTATATTTAAATTCTGTCAGAAAACAAAAACGAAGTGTGAGCCGGTCGCCAGTTCATAAGCACCGATGCCTATGCAGGCAAGACCGAGTATTGCCGTATAGAATCCGAAAATCTTGAATCTGTCCTTTTTAAGAAGCCACTTTACAAGAGCTATCGCAAGAAGTCCCACTGCCGCAGATACGACAAAGCCTATTCCGAGCTGTACCCAGTCAAGCTCTACATTGCTTTTTAACGCATCACCGATCTCAAGCACACTTCCGCCGAGAATTGCGGGGATACCTAGTATAAACGAGAATGTGACCGCAGTTTCCTTTGTAAGTCCGCAGAAAAGGCCTGCGGCGGTTGTAGAGCCTGAACGTGATACACCGGGAAACAGAGCCACGCACTGCATTGCGCCTATTGCAACGGCATCTGCGACCTTCATCTTATCACCTGTTTTGTTGCCCTTTATGCACTTATCCGACATAAAGAGAAGAATTGCGGTAAAGATAAAGGCAAAGCCCTCAAAAATAATGTCATTGTCGCCCTCAAAACCTGTAAAGAAGTCTTTGAAGAAGTAAACGGGTACAAGCATAGCGGTGGAAATTATGACCATAAACATCATACGTCTGTTGGCGTTCATATTCTTCCACGAAAATTTGCCTGTGAAAATATCCTTTATAGTAAGGAAAAATTCCTTTATCATTCCCCAGATAGTAGGGAAAAATGCTATAAAAACCGCCAGAAGCGTTCCTAAATGCAATACAACGGAGGTTATAAGGGTGTTTTCTCCGATATTCATAAAATGCTGGGCAACAGACAGATGGCCTGAGCTTGAAACGGGAAGAAACTCCGTAAGTCCCTGTATAATGCCCTGAATGATTATGCTTATGTAATCCATTTTCTTTTGTTCCTTTCGGATTATTTCGTATTGTTTATTTAAGGCAACACCGCACAAAGACCATATTTTGTATTTTGTACGCATCTTGCTTGCATATTTTCCGTCATCTTGCACAATTCGTCCTTACAAGGCGTCAGCCTTGCTTTGTCCTCATTGTACAATCTGACGAAAAATCTGACTGCACAATACGCGCACAATCTTTGTGAGGTATTGCCTTAATATATATGTATGGGCTTACGCCCGTTATGACTGTCACCTAAAGCGGCTTTATCTGCGTGTATTTCAGATAACTCCGTAAATCGTGCGATACAGAAACGCTGTTCTTTTCGCAGACAGTATACGAAAAAACACAACCGTCAACCGCATAATAGGAGTTATTGTCATAAAGCTGTGCGTTACGGAAAACCTCCGACTCATCTACAACGGTCTGAAACATTCTCCGCACCTCGCTTCGCTCTCATTTCTGCTCTTTGTGCCGAAGGATGATATTCTCTGAACGTACTCACTCTGGCGGTTGCTTTACCCTTGCCTGCGGTTTTTGTATCCGTCTTAGCTGTTGCGGACGAAGCTCTTTTTTTCGAAACGGTTTTTCCTGTACTATACTTAGTGCGCTTAGTGCTTTCCTTATCGGTTTTCTGCTGTTCTATCAAAGAGTAAAGGCACTGCACAGCATCGCTCAGTCCTCCGAGGCTGTCTATAAGTCCCTCGTTCACGGCTGTTTCACCGTCAAGCACCGAACCGACATCCATTACAAGCTCATCCTTCTTCATCATAAGCTCACGGAAGCGCTCAGGCTTTATCCTGCTGTTCTTGCTTACGAAATTTATTATTCTCTCCTGCATACGCTCAAAATATGACAGCGTCTGCGGTATGCCGAGAAGAAGTCCGTTCATTCTGACAGGGTGGATGGTCATTGTTGCAGACGGCACGATAAAGCTCTTTCTTGCACTTACCGCAAGCGGTACACCGATCGAATGACCGCCGCCGACTACAATCGACACAGTGGGCTTTGACATTCCTGCGATAAGTTCGGATATTGCAAGCCCTGCCTCTACATCTCCGCCGACCGTATTGAGTATTATAAGCAGACCGTCTATGCTCATATCCTGCTCTATTGCTACCAGTGCAGGCATAATGTGTTCATACTTTGTGGTCTTGTTCTGGGGAGGAAGGATATAATGTCCCTCTATCTGACCGATTACGTTAAGGCAATGTATATTGTGCTTAGCGTTTTCCGATGCGAATATGCCGTTATCCGACACCTGACAGGTTACCGCCTGTTCTTCGTTCTCCTCGTCGGTCTGTTCGTTATTTGTGATATTATCTTTATTCATACCCTGCTCCTTTGCTGATTTTTTCTCTTTTATTCTTAGCAAAAGAGCAGAAAATATACGGCAAAGTGTGCAGTTATCACATAATGATACAGTATAAGTATATCACAAACAACGTGCCATTGCAAGACGAAATTGCGTATAAAAAGACCTGTGAGAATTTCCCACAGGTCTGTTTTTGCAATATTCAGCTTTATCAGCCGTTTTTCTTCTTTGCTTCGATTTCGGCAAGAGCAGCCTTTCTTGAAAGTCTTATCTTACCCTGATTGTCGATTTCGAGAACCTTTACGATTATCTCGTCACCGATTGAAACAACATCTTCAACCTTTTCTACACGTCTGTTTTCAAGCTCTGAAATGTGTACCATTCCATCCTTGCCGGGAGCGATCTCAACAAACGCACCGAAGTTCATTATACGAACAACCTTGCCCTTGTAGATAGCGCCAACCTCGGGGGGAGATGTGATAGCCTTTATCATCGCTATGCAGTTCTGAGCCTTTTCAAGATCCTGACCGCAGATGAATACATTGCCTTCTTCATCAATGTCGATCTTAACCTCGAAGTCTGCGCAGAGCTTCTGAATAACCTTACCGCCTGTACCGATAACTTCTCTTATCTTGTCAACGGGTACCTTGTAGTTGAGCATCTTGGGTGCGTACTTGTTTACAGTGGGACGGGGTTCGGGAATTGCCTTGAGCATTATTTCGTCAAGGATGTAATCTCTTGCCTTGTGTGTCTTTGCAAATGCGTCCTTGATAATCTCGGGTGTAAGACCGTCAATCTTAAGATCCATCTGGATAGCTGTGATACCCTTATGAGTACCGCCTACCTTGAAGTCCATATCGCCGAAGAAGTCCTCAAGGCCCTGAATGTCTACCATTGTCATCCAACGGTCGCCCTCTGTGATAAGACCGCAGGAAATACCTGCAACAGGTGACTTTATCGGAACGCCTGCGTCCATCAGTGAAAGCGTAGAACCGCAGATAGAAGCCTGCGATGTTGAACCGTTTGAAGAAAGCACTTCAGATACAAGTCTTATTGCGTAGGGGAATTCTTCAACGGGAGGGATAACGGGTTCGAGCGCTCTCTGTGCAAGTGCGCCGTGACCGATCTCACGTCTGCCGGGGCCTCTGCTTGCCTTTGTTTCGCCTACAGAGTATGCAGGGAAGTTATAGTGGTGCATATAACGCTTTGTTTCTTCTTCGTCAATGCCGTCGAGCTTCTGGCTGTCGCTTACAGGGCCTAAGGTCGTGATTGTCATAACCTGTGTCTGACCACGGGTAAACAGACCTGAGCCGTGTACTCTGGGGAGAAGTCCTACTTCAGCGGCAAGAGGACGCATCTCGTCCATACCTCTGCCGTCAACACGCTTCTGCTCGTCTAACAGCCAACGTCTTACGATGAACTTCTGTAACTTGTAGATGCACTCGTCAATCATAGCGGCCTTGTCGGGATACTGCTCGTCAAACTCTGCGTGGATAGCATCCTTTATAGGCTGTAAACGCTCCTCACGGACATTCTTGTCATCTGTATCAAGAGCGAACTTTACCTGCTCGGTGTACTTGTTCTGAATAGCCTCGAACAGATCGTGGTCAACCTCCATTGAGGGGAAGCTGAACTTGGGCTTGCCAATCTCAGCCTGAATCTGCTTGATGAAGGGGATAAGTGACTTGTTGATCTCTTCGTGACCTGCCATAATAGCCTTGAGCATTGTATCATCGTCAACTTCGTTTGCACCGGCTTCGATCATTACGACCTTCTTCTCGCTTGACGCAACGGTAAGCTGAAGGTCTGACTTTGCTCTCTGCTCTGCGTTGGGCATAAGAACAATCTCACCGTCAACAAGACCTACGGAGATACCGCCGATAGGACCGTTCCACGGAATATCGGAAATGGAAACTGCGATAGAAGCGCCGATCATAGCGATGATTTCAGGCTGTGTTTCGGGATCTACTGCGAGAACCGTCATAACGATAGCAACGTCATTTCTCATATCCTTGGGGAACAGAGGACGCATAGGACGGTCAACTACACGGGAGTTCAGTATAGCCTTTTCGCTGGGTCTGCCCTCTCTCTTTAAGTAACCGCCGGGAATTTTACCTACTGCGTAGAGCTTTTCTTCGTAGTCAACTGCAAGAGGGAAAAAGTCAACACCCTCTCTGGGCTTTGCGCTTGCTGTAACGTTTACCATTACGACTGTTTCACCGTAGTGTACCCAGCAAGAACCGTTTGCAAGTCCGCATACCTTACCGGTTTCGACCATAAGCTCACGGCCTGCAAATGTCGTTTTGAATGTTTTGTAATTCTCGAACATATTGTTCCTCCTGTTTTATTTTAAGAGAAACAGCGTTAGCAATAAATTCAGCGGAATAACATTATTCCGTTCAATTTATTGCTGACTGCACTGCTTCTCCTTAAGTCAAAAAATCAATGCTGAAATAAGGGTTAAAGGGCAGAACAAAAATGCCCTGCCCTTTTTAAAACTCTTACTTACGAAGACCGAGCTTAGCTACTACTGCACGGTAGCGTTCGATATCCTTCTTAGCGAGGTAGTTTAACAGATTACGTCTGTGACCTACCATCTTAAGAAGACCACGGCGTGAGTGGTGATCCTTCTTATGTGTCTTTAAGTGCTCGGTTAAGTCGTTGATTCTCTTTGTGAGAATAGCGATCTGTACTTCGGGAGAGCCTGTGTCGTTCTCGTGTGTGCGGTTAGCTTCGATAACCGCTGTCTTTTCTTCCTTTAAAAGCATGGTTACACCTCTTAAAAATATTTTCTTTGTCATAGCGGCGGGAAACGGTGTTTCTCATAACGAGCATTCTCCACAGAGCCAAGACAAGAATTGATTGTGTGCAATGCACAACAAAGTTATTATAGCATACAAAGCAACGTTTGTAAATACTATTTTAAAAAATTTTTAAATTTTTATCAGTCAACGAAAACAACTCAACCTTTCTTATGCGGGATTTTTCTTTGCGGTTTTCTTTTCGCTGTTCCTTCTGTTTTTTCTTGCGGAAGGATCTCTGATAACCTCCGGTGCTTTACCGTCGGTGACGCATTCGCCTGTGAGGATTACCTTTGATATGGTATCGTCGCTCGGAGCATCAAACATAATATCGGAGAGTGCCTCCTCTACTACTGTACGCAGACCTCTTGCACCTGTTTTTCTTTCAGCCGCTTTTTTCGCTATGGCACGCATTGCATCGTCGGTAATCTCAAGCTCTATGCCGTCAAGCGAGAACATATAGCTGTACTGCTTCAGGATAGCGTTCTTCGGCTCGGACAGTATCTTTACAAGTGCGTCCTCGTCGAGATCGTCAAGCACGGCAATAACGGGGAGTCTGCCGACAAGCTCGGGGATAATTCCGAACTTTACAAGATCCTCAGGCTCTACCTGATGCAGTGCCTCGTTTATCTTATTGTCCTGCTTGCTCTTTACTTCTGCACCGAAGCCGAGTGCCGATGAGCTTGTTCTCTGCATTATCAGCTTATCTATACCCTCGAATGCACCGCCGCAGATAAACAGTATATTCTTTGTGTTGATCTGTATGAATTCCTGATTGGGATGTTTTCTGCCTCCCTGAGGGGGAACATTTGACACTGTACCCTCGATAATCTTGAGCAGTGCCTGCTGTACGCCCTCACCGCTTACATCACGGGTAATCGAAGTGTTTTCAGACTTTCTTGTTATCTTATCTATCTCGTCGATATATATGATTCCGTGTTCAGCCGCCTCAATATCATAATCAGCCGCCTGTATAAGTCTGAGAAGAACATTCTCAACATCCTCACCGACATATCCTGCCTGTGTGAGCGTTGTTGCATCGGCAATTGCGAAAGGCACCTTCAGCACATTGGCAAGCGTCTGGGCAATCATGGTCTTACCGACACCGGTAGGTCCCAGCAGCAGAACATTACTCTTCTGAAGCTCTATCTCATCAGCAGTTGCCTCATCGCCGAAGAAATTCTTCTTATAATGATTATACACCGATACGCAGATGGTTTTCTTTGCTTCATCCTGACCGATTATATACCTATCGAGTATTTCCTTAAGCTCTGTAGGTTTTATAAGCTCGTACTTATCTTCCTTTTGCTTGCCTTTGGATTTTCTGCCGGAGGACTTGTCTTCCTGCTCCATCAGCATCTGGTATGAGGCTACTATGCAATCATTGCATATACAGCCGCTTGCACCGTAAATTATTCTTTCAACCTGATCCTCAGTTCTTTCACAGAAACTGCATCTAAGCATGGTCAAATTCCTTTCAAGTGGTTATCTTTTTGCAATTACCTTATCAACAAGACCGTAAGCGCAAGCCTCTTCAGCCGAAAGGAAATTATCTCTTTCGCAGTCCTTATGAAGTTGCTCATAGCTCTTGCCGCAGTTCTCTGCCATTATTTTTTCAAGTGTTTCTCTTGTTTTCTCAAGGTACTTTGCGTGAATCGTAATATCGGTCTGCTGACCGCTGAGTCCGCCGCTGATAAGAGGCTGATGAATCATAACCTCTGAGTTCGGCAGGCAGAAACGCTTGCCCTTTGCGCCGCTTGAAAGCAGGAATGCTCCCATAGAAGCCGCCATACCTACGCAGATAGTAGATACATCGCACTTGATGTAGTTCATTGTGTCATATATAGCCATACCTGCGGAGATAGAACCGCCGGGGCTGTTTATATAAAGGCTGATGTCCTTATCGGGATCCTGTCCTTCAAGAAACAGTAACTGTGCAACAACAAGTCCCGCAGTAACATTGTTTACTTCTTCGTTAAGCATGATAATTCTGTCGTTAAGCAGTCTTGAGAATATATCGTAAGCTCTTTCTCCTCTGCCTGTCTGTTCAATGACGGTTGGTACTAAACTCATAAAACTCCTGCCTTTCAAAATGTTTTTTTATTTACAATAAAGAGCTTTCCATAATGATACAGAAAGCTCCCGATTGCAAAAAACTTAATTATTCAGTAACTTCGGTTACGTCTGCACTCTCACGAACGATGTCGAATGCCTTCTCAACCTCAAGGTCTTTTCTGAGAGCTTCTTCGGCAACAAGAGCCTTGACCTTGTCAAGTTCCATCTTGTAGTTTTCAGCCATCTCAGCGTATTCCTTCTCAACGTCCTCATCTGTTACAGCAACGTTTTCGATCTGAGCAATCTTCTCAAGAGCAAGTCTGAGCTTAACCTGCTTTGCAGCGGGCTCCTTGAAGTTCTCCTTGAACTGCTCTATAGTTGTGTTTGTAAACTTGAGGTAATCAGCAACTGTGATACCCTGGTATCTGTTTCTGTACTCCCAGTCACGAACAAGGTCGTCAACACGGTTGTTTATCATAGCATCGGGAATCTCGCCCTCAAGCTTTTCGATAACAGCGTCTGTAATATCGGCATCAAGCTTAGCGTCAGCGGCATTCTTAGCGCTTTCCTCAAGCTTTGCTCTGATGTCAGCCTTGAATTCGTCAAGTGTATCGAAATCGCTTACATCCTTAGCAAACTCATCGTCGAGCTCAGCGTATTCCTTAGCCTTAATCTCGTGAATCTTGCACTTGAATACTGCGGGCTTGCCCTTTAAGTTCTCGGCATTGTAGTTCTCGGGGAATGTAACATTGATTTCGAATTCCTCGTCAATGCTGTGACCGACCATACCGTCCTCAAAGCCGGGGATAAACTGACCGCTGCCGATCTCAAGTGAGAAATGCTCAGCCTTGCCGCCTTCAAATGCTTCGCCGTCAACGAAACCTTCAAAGTCGAATACTGCTGTATCGCCCTTCTGAAGAGGTCTGTCTGTAACGTCGATGATTCTTGCATCCTTCTCCTGATATCTCTTGAGCTCGTTTGCAACATCTTCGTCAGTTACATTCTTGACAGTCTTGTTTACCTTTATACCCTTATAGTCCTTGATTTCAACTTCGGGCTTTGTTGTAAATGTAGCCTTGAAAGAAACACCGTTCTCCTTGCTTACTTCTGTTACTTCGATGTTGGGCATATCAACAACTTCAAGCTTAAGCTCGTCGATAACTTCCGCAACGCTCTTCTGGTACATACCGTTAACAGCATCTTCATAGAAAACGCCTTCGCCGTACTCAGCCTCGATTATCTTACGGGGTGCCTTACCCTTTCTGAAGCCGGGAACATTTATGTTCTTTTTCTTCTTTAAATAAGCTGCCTGTACTGCCTGCTCGAATTCTTCGGCTGATGCCTTGAATTCTACCTCAACCGTATTTGTTGCGGTCTTGTTGTTTGAAATGATCTCCATTTGAAAAATCCTCCGTTTTTGCATAGCCTTATATACGGCGATGCGTATTATTGTATTTTATTCCTGCACAAGTACAGGTGTAAATTTAACATAGTCAGCCGATACCATTCTGTATGTAATTCCGTTCCTTTCGCCCTGAAAAGCCTTCGGGAAGCACGGAGCACCGTGAACATGACCGTAAAAGCATCTTTTCACAGGATATTTTGACATCACATCAAGAATGTAATCGTTCTGCTCGTTGCCGTATATCGGCGGATAGTGTATGAATACCACAGGCTCAAGACCTGTTGACACAGCGGCTTTGAGAGAAGCATCCATTCTGCCCGCCTCTCTGAGAAGCACAAGCTCATCCTGCGGTTCGCCGTCATCGTTTATCCAGCCTCTTGTACCGCAGATTGCTATACCGCACTCCTCAAAAGCGTTATTATGCAGAATTCTGATATTATCAAAACCGTTTGTCTGTAAAAAGCCGTTCATTTTTTTCAGTGTCGTCCACCAGTAATCGTGGTTACCTTTAGAGATTATCTTCCTGCCTCTGAGCCTTCTGCTGATAAACTCGAAGTCCGGGAGTGCCTCCTCAATCGACATTGCCCAGCTTATATCGCCGGGTATCACAACGCAGTCATCTTCTCCGACAACACTGTTCCAGTTTTTTTCAATGCGCTCGGTATAATTCTCCCAGCCACCGAAAATATCCATCGGCTTTTGTCTGCCGAAAGGCAGATGAAGATCCCCCATTGTGAATACTCTCAAATAAACGCTCCTTAATTACTTGTTTATAAATTCAAGAACTGCCTCAGCCATTTCTTCGGGCTTTATTGAACCCGTAAATCTTACAGGCTTGTTCTTTGTATCGGAAAGTGCCTTGGGGCAGGTTGTCTTTGTCAGCTTTTCAAGCTTGCCGATAAGCTCAAACTCATCAACACCTTCAGTTTCGCCGCCCAGAGCATCATATACCGCAAAGCCGAACTTGTAAGGGTTGGCAGTTGAAGCGATAAGCGTCTTTGTGTTGTCGCCCGTCTTCTTTTTGTAATCCTCGTATACCTTGTAAGCAACGGCAGTGTGGGTGTCCATAAGGTAGCTGTATTCATCGAATACTTCCTTGATAGCGCCCTTTGTCTGCTCATCGTCGCAGCATCCGGCATAGAAGTTTTCCTTGATAGCAGCCTTTACACTGTCGTTTACTTCGTATCTGCCGTCATTCTTAAGAGCGGTGAACCACTCGTTTATCAGCTTATCGTCTTCACCCGTGAGGTGATACAGCAATCTTTCAAGGTTGCTCGAAATAAGTATATCCATTGAGGGAGAAACAGTCGTGTAGAACTTTCTGTTTCTGTCATAGATGCCTGTATTTATAAAGTCGGTAAGCACGTTGTTAGCGTTTGACGCACATATCAGCTTGCCTATCGGAATACCCATCTGCTTAGCGTAATATGCGGCAAGTATATTACCGAAGTTACCTGTAGGTACTACTACATTCAGCTTTTCGCCGTACTTAAGCTCGCCGTCCTTTACAAGCTGAACATAAGATGAAACGTAGTAAATTATCTGCGGAGCAAGTCTGCCCCAGTTTATAGAATTCGCACTTGAGAATACGGTGTTTGCCTTTTCAAGCTGAGCGATAACGCTCTTGTCTGTGAATATCTGCTTTACACCGCTCTGGCAATCGTCAAAGTTGCCGACAACAGCGCAAACGTTTACGTTGCTTCCCTCCTGAGTTGTCATCTGACGCTTCTGCATATTGCTTACGCCGTCCTCAGGATAGAATACCATTATTGATGTGCCGTCAACGTCCTTGAAGCCTTCAAGAGCCGCTTTACCGGTATCACCGCTTGTAGCAACGAGGATAGAAATCTTCTTACCGTCAATTGTCTTCTTTGCGGAAGTTGTGAGCAGATAAGGAAGAATCTGAAGTGCCATATCCTTGAATGCACAGGTGGGACCGTGCCACAGCTCAAGAATGTATGTACCGGGGATAAGGTGAGAAATCTCAGCGATATTGTCGGTTGCAAAATTCTTATCGTTGTAAGCGCCGTTTACGCAGTGCTTTATCTCATCATCGGTAAAGTCTGTAAGGAAAAGTCTGAATATCTCGTAAGCTCTTTCGGCATACGACATATCGCACAGCGACATTATCTTTTCTTCAGAGAGCTTCGGGAGATTTTCGGGAACAAAAAGTCCGCCGTCAGACGAAAGACCCTGTGAAATAGCATAAGCGCTCGGTACATTTACCTTGACATCTCTGGTGCTTTTGTAGTTCATAACAAACATCCTTCTTTAGAGTTAAAATTGCGTTTCATAGCCTGTAGTGTCGAATGCGTCCTTGAAATATCTGAAATCAATCACACGCACAGCATCACCGGTCGAAACCGTTACTTCCGCTATATCATAGCGAATTTGCTTTTCTGCACCGTATTCGGCGAGAAAACAGTCGGCAGTTGCTATTATCCTGCCCTTTTTCTTATATCCTACCGCCTCGACCCCGCTTACAAGACTTCTGTATCTGCGTGTCTTTACTTCCACAAAAACAAGTATATCGCCTTTCGACGCTACTATATCTATCTCCCCACAGGGCTTGCGGTAATTTCTTGTTATAATATCATAGCCGTTTTTTACAAGATAGTCGGAAGTGAAATCCTCTCCGAGCTTACCCTTTACGGCTCTTTCATTATTTGCCTGCATTTTTTGCCTTGAAATATTTCACGAGAAAGCTCTTTCTGTGAATATCACTTGCTCCGTATTTATCAAGCATTTCATAGTGGAGCTTTGTACCGTAGCCTTTATGCTTTTCAAACATATACTGCGGATACTTTTCGGCAAGCTCCTTCATATAACGGTCACGGGCTACCTTTGCAAGTATTGATGCCGCCGCTATTGATGCGCTTGTTGCGTCACCCTTGACAACAGCCGTTTCAGGTATGTCAAGTCCGGGCGTCTTATTACCGTCGATAAGTGCGGTATCAGGCCTTACATCAAGACCCTCGTATGCTCTTTTCATAGCAAGCATAGCGGCATTAAGTATATTCATACTGTCGATTTCTTCGACAGACGCTGTAGCTATGCAATAGCTGACAGCTTTCTCACGGATAATATCAAACAGGGCTTCACGCTTTTTCTCGGTCAGCTTTTTGCTGTCATTTATCCCGTCAATGATTATATCATTGGGAAGTATAACAGCCGCCGCATAGACATCGCCCGCAAGAGGTCCTCTGCCTGCTTCGTCAATACCGCAGATAACGCCGCAATGCGTTCTCATTTCATTATCGTAAAGAAATAAATCTTTCTTTTCTTCGCCTGTCTTAAGGTCTTTCGAGAGAGATTCTGCCAAGTTTACCACTCCTGAATTCATCGAGTACAGCCGCCGCCGCTCTTTCTATATCAGGCTCGCCGCCCGAAATAAGCATTCCACGCTTTCTTGCTATCATTTCAAGGTCGGGCTTTTCCGTGTTTTCGTCCAGCTTGTAACGTGCAATAACGTTTCCCTTGTAGTTTTCCCACAGGTAACCGAGCAGACTGTCCGCAAGCTCGCAGACATCCATTACATCGTCCTTGATAGCACCCGTATAGCCAAGCTTTATCGCTACCTGCTGATCGTCGAATTTCGGCCAAAGTATTCCGGGAGTATCGAGCAGTTCAAGTTCTTTATCAAGAGATACCCACTGAGCGCCTCTTGTAACACCGGGTCTGTCCTCTACCTTGGTCTTGCCCGCCTTCGAAATCCTGTTTATAAAAGAAGATTTACCGACATTCGGTATACCTACTACCATAACTCTCAGCGACTGACCCACAATGCCTTTCGCCTTGCGCTTAGCAAGAAGGTCGGAGAGCAGATTTTTGACGTTCGGTGTAAAAGCCTTTACACCTTTACCGCTTCTGCAGTCGCATATCATAGCTTTATAGCCCTGAGCCGTGTAATATTTCTGCCACTCGGCAGTAACCTTTTCATCGGCATAATCGCATTTATTAAGAAGAATTATTCTCGGTTTAGAACCTGTTATATCGCTGATGACGGGGTTTCTGCTGGATTCGGGTATTCTTGAATCTACTATTTCGGCAACAGCGTCAACCAGCTTTAAATCAGCCTCTATCTGTCGCTTGGTTTTGGTCATATGACCGGGAAACCACTGTATATTGGATACCTGTGCCATTGTACCTCCGCTTACATACGTTTAAAATACGATTATAACATTCCGAGTGCGTTCAGCGGCCAGATACGAAGATACGCTTTTCCCATTATATAGCGCATATCAACCTGTCCGATCTGATTGCTTCTGCTGTCCTTTGACCCGTTTCTGTTGTCACCGAGAACAAATATTTTTCCGTCCTCGACCGTTACATCCTGATTATTCGGGAAGTTCTCCGGTAAATTGGTGGGCGTGTTTGTATAGTCATCGGGGAGCTGTTCTCCGTTTCTGTAAACAACACCTTTTACAAAGTCGATTCTGATTTTGTCGCCGGGAAGTCCTATCACTCTTTTGACTATCGGTTTGCCGTAGCCGCCTGAGGATTCATTCACCAGCTTATCCGCATACAGAATGACAATATCGTCATATTGCGGAGTATAGAACATATCGGATACGATAAGTCTTTGCTGGTCCTGTAACGTAGGAACCATTGATTCTCCGTCAACGGTTATCACACGGGCAAAAAGTGCAAATATAATTATAAAGCACAAAATGGCTGAAAAAATACTGCACATCCAGTCGAACATATCGGCAAAAAACTTCTTGCTGTCAGCAGTGCCGTTATTCTCATTTTCAGTCAAGTTCTTTTCTTCCATAGTGCGTCCCTTCAGAATAAAATATCGAATTTACGCAGTGGCAATATGCCACTGCCTTGAAAATTCGATGAGGAAATGATGTAAGGTCTTATATCTTGGACTTAACCTTAGCTGCCTTACCAACTCTGTCACGAAGATAATAGAGCTTAGCTCTGCGTACCTTACCTTCTCTTACGATCTCAACCTTCTCTACTGTGGGTGAGTGCAGAGGGAATACTCTTTCGATACCGCAGCCGTGAGCTACTCTTCTTACTGTGAAAGTTTCGCTTACGCCGCCGTGCTTCTTGGCGATAACTGTACCCTCGAATATCTGGATACGGAACTTGTCGCCTTCTGCGATGCGTACGTGTACCTTAACTGTGTCACCTACGTTGAACTTAGGTGCTTCAGCCTTAAGGCTGTCCTGTGCAATGAGTTTTAATGCGTCCATGTTTTCCTCCTGGTTTTCGGATATTCTTGTATCGGCTTATCCTCCGTGCGTTTACGCTACGGAAAACGGCAACTTTTGCCGTTAAATACAGCGGACTACCCGTTTTAATGTCTTTGTGCTTTTCGCACTAACGGCATTAAACACGCTGACAGTATGTGCCAAAAGGCATACTTATACCCTCAGCGGATTTCAAATGCTTTAATATTATAGCACCTTTGTACGAAATTTGCAATAGTTTTTTGTGAATTTTTTCGGTTAAAACTATGTTTTTCGCAAATGCCGATGCAATAATCGTAAAATTACTCGAACTGCGTTCCGTCCTTGCAAAGTATGCCTGTTCTTACTATATCAAGTCTTTCGGTTTCTTCTCCGCTGTACTTTTCAAATGCGTCAAAGAAAAGGGACGGATTGAGCGTAAAATCACAGCCGGACGGCATTATCAGTGTGAAACGTCCTCGCTCATAATCTTTGATTTCTGTGAACGGTTTAATGTCGAGCGTTGTTATGCCCTTCTTTGTCTTCTTCTCCACTTCGATAGCCGGAAGTTTCATAAATTCCTCCAGCTTTTCGTAATCGCAGACAATATGAACGGAATATACCGATTTTTCTATTTCGGTATGCTTTTTTACAGGCAGGGCTACTCTGATTATTCTTATATCCGGCGGTAAAACCGCATTGAGCTTGTCCCGCACAACATCGAAATCCGTTTGCTCGGTGAGTTTTATATCCATAGACTCGTTTATGCCTTCACTGCCGAGCGAGAGCGGAAGATTTACATTGACATAGGTATGGGGATTGAAGCCCTGTGTGTGCCATATCGGAATATCGGTACGTCTTATCGCACGCTGAAAACAGGTGATAAGGTCAAGCGCCGATATATACTTTGCTCTGCCCGTCTTTGAAAAGAACAGGCGTACAGCGATATTATTCTCATTCATATTTAAAGCAAGCCCTTCCTAAGCATTTGTTTATGCCGCAGCCTGCACACTTTTCACGGCAGTTTGCGGTCGTTTTTTCTTCGTGAGCCTTGATATTCTCTCTGACAAGGAAGCTGCGGTCGAACAGCATATCCATATGCTCCCACGGGGCGATCTCGTCATATTCACGCTTGCGGTTTGCGTAGAACGCCTTGTCGATGCCGAATTTTTCAAATGCCGCATTCCATATATCAGGCTTGAAATACTCGTTCCAGCCGTCAAGCTTACAGCCGTTCTTCCACGCCTCATATATAACCGCAGACAGCTTTCTGTCGCCTCTTGCAAGCACAGCTTCAAGTATTGTCGTATCATAATGGCTCCAGCTGACATCAATACGTCTTCTGCCCTTTGAGCCTATAATATCAAGCAGATATTTCTGTCTTTCGTTTATCTGCTCCTCTGTTGCCTGAGGCTCATATTCAAATGGCGTGAAGGGCTTCGGTATAAATGTTGACAGCGAGATTGAGATGCTTATCGCCTTTTTGCTTCTGCCCTCTGTATTGTAATAGAGGTCGATTATCTTATCTGCAAGCTCCTTTATCGCCTTTATGTCATCAAGCGTTTCTGTCGGCAGACCAAGCATAAAGTACAGCTTGACCGAGCTGTATCCGCCCTCAAAGGCAATCTTACAGCTTTTGAATATAGCTTCCTCGGTGATATTCTTGTTTATAACGTCACGCAGACGCTGTGAGCCTGCCTCGGGAGCAAATGTAAGTCCGCTTCTTCTCACGCTCTTAATCTTCTTTACGACCTCGTCGCTGAATTTATCTATACGCAGTGACGGGAGAGAAAGGTTGACGCCTTTCTTATCGGTATATTCGGTTATATCATTCAAAAGCCCCTCAATATCACTGTAGTCGCTTGTAGACAGTGAAGAAAGCGATACCTCGTCATAGCCTGTGGTTTCCGTAAGGCTCTTTACCTGATTTACTATAGTTTCCTTTGATTTTTCTCTGAAAGGACGATATATAAAGCCTGCCTGACAGAATCTGCAGCCTCTGATACAGCCTCTCAGCACCTCGACTACCGATCTGTCGTGTACTATCTGGGTATAAGGCACAACAAAGCTGTCGGGAGTATAAACCTTGTCAAAATCGTCTATAATCTGCTTTCTGACTTTTGCGGGGGCGTTATTCTTCGGTGTTATCGCTTTTACCGTTCCGTCCTCGTTATAGCTTATATCATAGAGCGAAGGAACATAGATGCCCTCAATCTGTGCCGCCTGTTCAAGATATTCCTGCTTCGTGCCGCCGTTTTTCTTGAACTTTTCGGCAAGCTGCATCATCTTGAGGTTTACTTCCTCGCCTTCACCGAGTACGAACAAATCAAAGAAATCGGCTATCGGCTCTGCGTTACATACACAGGGACCGCCGCCCATTACTATCGGGAACAGATCCTTTCTGTCTTTAGCAAAAACAGGCACACCTGCAAGGTCAAGCATCGACAGGATATTTGTATAGCAAAGCTCATACTGGAGCGTAAAGCCGATAAACTCAAAATCCTTGATGGGATCAAGGCTTTCCAGACCGTAAAGAGGAATATCGTTCTTTCTCATCTGCTCTTCCATATCGGGAAGGGGCATGAACACACGTTCGCACCAGTAATTAGGTACGCTGTTCTTGAGGGAATAGAGTATCTTTATCCCGAGATGCGACATTCCTATATCGTATGTGTCGGGAAAGCAGAAAGCAAAGCGTATATCCACCTTGCTTTTATCTTTCACGACAGCGTTTACCTCACCGCCGATATAGCGTGACGGCTTCTGCACCTTCAATAAAATTTTATCTAATTTTTCCTTCAGCATTTTTCTACTTCCGTTCCGAAAATTATAGTTATACAGTATATTTTACTACATTATCGGATTTATTGCAAGCCCTACGAAACAAGCTGTGCCTGTATAAGAAAAAGCACAACAAAAAACAGCGATAACGAAACGCTTTCACCGCACATAACGCAATATACGATCACTCCTGCCGTTATAATCAACGCTAAAGCCGTTCCTACAATTTTTTTCACTTTTTCGGCGGTTCTCAGCGACACAAATCCGGTCAGAAGCAGCTCAAGCACTTCCGCACCGTCGAAATATCCTATAGGTAAAGCGTTGAATATGCAGATGATAAGATTCACTGCACCGAAAACCGCCGCCGTGTCATTTCCCTGCATAGCAAAACAAGCCGCCGCAACAAGCAGATTTACACTGCACCCTGCAGACAATATAACAAGCCGCTTAGCGTCCGTGAGGCTCTCCATTCCCGACTTTGACAGGGCGATTCCTCCTCCGTAGAACGTTATCCTTTCGGGATTGGCCCCGCATACAGCCATAGCGAGCAAATGCCCGCCCTCGTGCAGAATGCAGGCAATCAGCGACAGCACCGCCGCTCCGCTTGTATCAACGAATATCATAAATGCTACTACAGCAAAGAAGCTGAAATCAAATTTCACTTTAAGCCGACCGTTATGTTTCATTCTCATTCTCCTTTTATCCTTTTGGATAAGTATATTAGGAAAAAAGAAAATAAGAACAAAAAAGCACTCAGCGTGACGCTAAGTGCTTTTCAAATGGTTGCGGGAGCTGGATTCGAACCAACGACCTTCGGGTTATGAGCCCGAAGAATAGCGTTTTACAATGTTTTACAATGTTGCGTAAACCGTTATATAATGCGGTTTCACAGACTTTAACGTGTGGTAACGTTTTGTTGTTTTTAACGCCGTTGTACAACTTTTTAAAATTTTGTTGAACATTTGTTGAACATTTTCGTGATAAAAAAGACGGTTTACGAGGTACTTCGCAAGCCGTCTTTTGTTCAACAGTTATTTCTTACTTTTTATGTAATTTTCAACATCACATACAGTTTTTGTAAGTGGCTCGTTCCGCTTCGATTGAAGCGGAAAATCGAGCGAACCGTTGACGGCGATTTCAATTTCTTCAAGCACGGTTCGAGGAGTACCCCAGTAAGCACTGTAAGCGTTTTTTTCGGTGTCTGAAAGTTCGTCGTATAGTCTGCCGTCCTGCGCCATTCGAGCGATTACGGCGCATTCTGAAACGCTCCGAGCGGCTTTCTCGAGTGTGGCAAGCCGTCGGTTATAAATTCTCATCGTTTGCTCCTGCAAGGCAAGCTGGGAAAACGGTGTCGAGGTCACTCAACCAAAGAGAAGCCCACTGCGGACGCTCCATTGCGCTGTCATAAAATGTCATCATACTCGAACAAGCGTCGATAAAATTTTCAGGTGAAAAGACAGTGCGGTTTATCGCAATATTGTCACGCTCGGCACGTCTAAGAACAAGTCGCTTCGTTGCGTCGTTGCCAACGTCGAAAGTCCTCTCGAGGTCGCTTGCGTCAAGTGGAACGTTACTTGTCAGAAGTGCAAGCACTTTTTCGGGTACATCGTCAACGGTCACAGCACAGCGTTTTATTGCGGCGTTTTTAAATCGCTCGAGAGTGATTGCAAGTGCCTTGCGGTTCTGAAGCAAGTCGAAATCTTTGCGAATGGCGGCTTCTCTGATTTTTTCGGCGAGAATTTCGTCCTTGCAGTCGCCGTAAACCTTGCGAATGTGCTTCACGTCGTTTTCAAAACGGCTCATAATGTTGTAACCGTTTTCGATTGAGTTTTTGATTTTTCCTTTAATTGTCATTTTTCTGTTACCTTTCGTTAATATTTTCGTTGGTTTTGTTAGCCGCTTCGAGTGCGTCAAGTCGGCGAAGAATGTTTGCGGCTTCGACGTAGCGGTTGCAATGCGTCAGGAGTGCGTTACTTGCTGAAATTTTGGCACTATCGGTCGCAATATCGTCCGTCACAACGCTGTGTAAAGCACCGACAGCGTCGCTCAAAATCGCTGTCATCTCGAGCGAAACGGCACTGATAACGGCACTCTGAGCCGTTGTGTATTGCGCTCGGAAAGCGTCGTCCTGAAGTCGCTTATAAATCGCATTGCGTGTGATATTCAACGCTTTAGCGGCTCGTTCTGCGTTGCCGTAAACAAGCAAAGTTTCGAGAAGTTTTTCGTTACTTACAGTTTTCGCCATTCATTTCACCCTCCTTTCTGTGTAGAGTCGTCACCCACAAGCCGAATGCGCCATCGTTTGAAAATGTAGGCTTCGGCTTCTTCGAGCGTTGGAAAATATTTTCCATTTCCTGCATATTGCACGCAATGGCTTGCATATCGGTCGTTCTCGATTTGCTGTAAAATAATGTCACACCCTTTTCGGGTTGCGATTATTCGTTCGGATTTAATCGTCATCGGCACTTCCCTCGCTATCTGTTGTTTGCTCGCCGAGAACCTTGCAAGCGGTCAGCCTGTCGCCCACAAGTTCGGCAACGGCATTTCGGAGTTCTGCGTTTTCACGCTTCAGGTGGTTGCACTCACGGCACAAGCGGTCGTTCGTGTTTTGAAGTCGGAGATTTTCAATCTCGAGCCTGTCAATTAACTTTTTGAGATATTTTTCCATTTCGTTTCCTTTCGTAGTCAAATCGGTTTCGGTTACAGATACGGTTACGGAACAATTTCTTGCGTAACCGCTATACGAAACCCTCTCAAACGGCTTTGTTGTGCGAAATATTCGCTTTCAAAGTCGATTACGGTTACGGAAGTTACAGAAGTTACGGCGACTTCCTATATATTATATATTTTATTTTTTTGTTCTCATTAAGAAGTTATCCGTAACTCTGTAACCGAATGCTTGTAAATGGCTTAACAATGCGGTTTCGCACGGTTACAGATGGTGCGAAAATATCCGTAACCGTTGCGTAACTGCGTAACCTTTCACGTTTAAAAAACGTTGTTGTAAATTCGGCGTGGCAAAAGTCGCACTCGCTGAGTTTTGCCGTCGATTTTTTTAATGCTGGCTGTAGCGCCGATTTTGTCTAAAGCAGCCGAAATTGTGCGGACGCTGTAATTCTTCAGTGCTGGGTTGCGCTCTTTAAAACTGGTAACGGTCTGTAGCGTCAACTCGACTTTATAACCGCTACAGCTAACATCAGCGAGTAGGTCGGCACATTCGGCTTCGGCTGGTAAAAATTGTGTGTGGTTGCTGTTACGATTTGCAAGGGCTTCTCGCTCTTCGGGAGTTAATCGAAACGCTTGACGGTCTGCGTCAGAAAGCGTTTTGATTTCAGCCCAAAGTTGCAAAACATTCAGCTTATCGAGCCTGTCAAGGTCGATTTTTTCAACTGGTACAGTCCAAAAACGGCGGTTGCCTGTTTGGTCGGTCAGAAAATCGGCACTATTCGCCGAACCGCAAAAGCTGGTGCGTCGCAATGCTTTCGTCGAGGCTCGTGCGTATGCTCTGCGGTACTCGTCAACCGTTGACGTTATAAACGCCTTCAGTCGCTCACGGTCGCCTTTCAGAGTGGCTTCAATCTCGCCGAGTTCGGTAAGCCAATAACCTGTAGCGTGGACAAGCGTGTCTTTGTCACTGAAGTTTAGGCACTTGCCCTCGCCGAACAAAGTGCTTTCAACGGCAAGCCGACGAAAAAAGCAAGTCTTGCCGATGCCTTGCCGACCGACGAGAACGAGAACGCCGTCCGCACCGAATGGCGAAGCAACGCTGTTGTAAAGCAAGCTCACGCACTGGATTAGCCATTTTCTGACGAGCATTTTGCTCAAGTCATCGCCCGAAATGCCGAGTATCGCAAAAATTTCAGGCAGTCGGCTCACGCCGTCCCACTCGACAGGCTCGACAAGGCTTTTCGCTGGATTGCGAACGTTTCGGCTTGCGATAATCGAAAGATATGCCTGAACCGTCTGAAGCGTGCAACGCTGAAACTCACATTGAATTTTCGAAAAAATTAAGGCGGGCAAGTTTGCTTCGATTTGTTCGGGGTTTTCGTCCCACAAACCACCGACGACGAGATTTTTTCCGACTTCGTCGTATCCGATTGAAATTCCGTTTTTGTCGAGCCATTCCGACAAGGTTTCAGGCGTGAGAACAGGCGGTTGAACCGACCGCAAAAACGCCTTAATCGCTTTCTCATCGAAGCCGACGCTTGTTGTTATGTTTTCCGTCGTCCTCACCTCAGTTCGCCGCTCGCAAGCATTTCGCAAAGTCGGCTAAAGCAAATCAACGCCTTGCGACCTGCGAAAACACAAGGGATTTTGCCCTCTCTCACCAGCTGGCGCAATGCGTGCTCGGGTAAAAGTCCTGTGCTGGCGACCTCTCTGATTGTGAGCATTTTCGGGAGCTCACCCGTTTCGATTTTTGCTGTCATCATTAAATTTCCTTTCGTTGATATATAAAAATTTTCATAAAAAAAATATGAACAAGACCCAAAAACCCTGCGTGTTGCACGGCTCATCGGCTCTGTTCATATTTTTTACTCTTTCTTTGTTTCTGCACTTATTGTAGCACGAGCATACAGCGAATGCAAGCGATTTTCTTACAAAATCCAGCAATTTTGCACAACTTTGTTTATTTTTTCGTCTTGTTTTATTTAGTAAATTTACCAAATATTGCATAATAGCTGCAAACGGCTTTGTTATGGGATTTGTGAAAAAATACCTTAATACTAAAATAATACTTTTTTAATACTTTTTATATATTTTGTGCAAATTGCACAAAAAAATCGTTGAATTTTGCTTCTTTACGTTGATAAGTGTTGAATTTTTTTCAATTTTGTGATATACTATATATAATATAAATTAAGGAGGAATTTTTTATGGCAAGCATTACGGCTCGCTACAACAAAAGCGGCGAGTTAACTTCATACCTCATTCGAGTATTTCTCGGACGTGATATTCACGGCAAACAGCGAAAGCCCGCAACAACGACATTTCACGTTGAGCCTCGCTGGAAGCCCGAAACCGCTTTTAAAAAGGCTCAGGCTTTTGCGAACGTTTACGAGAAGCAAATTCTCGAGGGTACTTTATCGGACAGCCGCTCAACGTTCCAGCAGTATTGCGATTATGTTATTGCGTTGAAAGCCGAGCGAGGTGTTAAGCACAGCACCATTCAACGTTACAAATCATTAGCAGAACGAATTTACGAGCAAATCGGCACAATTCGTGTTATCGACTTGCGAGCGGAGCACCTCAACCGCTGTTATAGTGCTTTAGCGAAATGTGAAAACAAGCGGGACGGCGGGAAACTTTCGCCCAAAACCATTCTTGAACATCACAGGCTTATTTCAACGGTGCTTGAATGCGCTTATAAAGAGGCGATTATTCCGATAAACGTTGCCCAACGAGCCGAGCCGCCTAAGCTGAAACAACACGAGGTCAACTATTACCAGCCCGAAACACTTGAAGCGATAAGAGAAGCACTCGAAAGCGAGCCTTTAATGTGGAGAGCTCTCGTTCATCTGCTTTTGATAACTGGCGCAAGGCGTGGCGAGGTTCTCGGGTTGAGGTGGAAAAAAGTCGATTGTGAAAATTGCAAAATCACTATTGACACCTCGATACTTTATTCTGCCGACATCGGCATTTACGAAAGCACGCCGAAAACCGCACGCTCGGTAAGAACAATAACCGTTCCGCCTGAAACAATTGCGTTACTCAACGAATGGCGAAACGCACAAAATATGAACCGTTTCAAACTCGGTTCTGCGTATCAGGACACAGGCTTCATTTTTACTCAGGCAAACGGCAGTCCGCTTCACCCTGACAGCGTTACATCGTTTTTGAACCGATTTTCAAAACGTCACGACTTGCCACATCTGAACGCACACGCTTTTCGACATAGTATGGCTTCACTTTTGTATTACAATGGCGTGGATTCTGTTTCAGTTTCAAGGCGATTAGGTCACGCACAAGTTTCAACGACGGCAAATATTTATTGTCACGTTATCGAAAAAGCCGACGCTGAAAACGCCGACATTTTAGCCAAAAGTTTTCTCGGTAAAAAGGAAGCGTGAAAAACTGTTGAACATTTGTTGTACAAATCGCATTTTCGGGCAAAAAAATAAAACCACTTGACTTGCCACAAATGGCTTTGTCAAGCGGTTTTTAACTGGTTGCGGGAGCTGGATTCGAACCAACGACCTTCGGGTTATGAGCCCGACGAGCTACCCCTGCTCCACCCCGCGATATTCTGTTCACTCTCCTGAGTGCTTGTATATTATAACACGAAGTTTAATGTTTGTCAAGCGTTTTACGAAAAAAATTTTACAAAAAGTCAAAATTCCCTCTGAAACCGCTCCTGACAGTATGTCTGTCCGTAATAATATATGCCGCTTTGCCTTGAATATTCGAGCGTTTAAATTTTTCTCAAAATTTCTTTCCTGACCGTTTTATTGTACACCTTATCTGTTATCATTAAGTCAAAGGATAAAACCCGATGCAAATCGGTACGGCTTATTCAAAAGGAGGAAAATATGTCTTTTATAGTTTTATTTATCGGTCTGATCATTTATGGCATCTGGAAAAATTGCGAACCGCAGATTCCGGCCTCTTATCACAATAACTGGAAGCTCGAGCAGGAGGATTCCTGGAAAGTCAGCACGGGTGAGATGTCAAAGCGACAGTTTATGAAGAATATCCAGAACGGCAAATACAGATAATCGTCACACTTAATGTTTACCCCCGATTGCATAAGCAACCGGGGGTAGTTCTTTATCCTTCCGTCTTTCTTATACCGAAAAACAATCTTAAGAAGCCTGCCAGTATTCTCGGCGTCTTGCAAACTACGATTTTCATAATATGTACCTCTCTTTCAGCAAAAGAACATCAGCCATACTCCCAGTGCAATGAGCAGCAGTGACAGTATAACAAGCAGTGTTTCGGCTGACATACAGGTAACACATATAAGAATACCGGCAAGACCGAGTATGAACGCAGGAAATTTTGAACGTCCCGGTCTGCGCCTTCTCATCATAAAAATACCTCCCGTCAGCTGAAGCTATTACACTTTATTCCTCAGGGAGATATTTTGTTACTTATTTCTTGACGGTCATAACAACCGCAAGTCCGCTCCTTACTTCGACCGTGCAATCAGAGCCTTCGGTGAACTCATTGCTTACACCTATCGGGAAGCTGCGTTCCATAACATAGCAGTCAAGCGGATAACCTGCGCCTGTTATGGAAACTGTTGCTTTTTCGCTTATTGCAAACACAGAAAGGTATCTTGATAAATCGGGCGAAAGCGTTATCTTCTCATCTTCAAGTATGTATATATCCGTGCTGTCGCCTTTTATGCTTGCTCTTGCCCCATGCTCACGGATAAACATTAGCGTTGCTATATTCGCTAAGGTATGGTCTGTTCTTCCGCCGCAGGCGCTGATGAGCGTAATGTCGTCATATCCTCTGTCGAGTGCGGTTCTTACAGCAAGCATTGTATCGGTATCGTCCTTGTGGGCAGGCGAACGCATTGTTTCTATATTGTCCGGCAAAGGATTCTCAAGGCTGTCAAAATCCCCTAAAATCAGATTTGGCTTGATTCCTGCCTGCAGTGCCTTGTCATATCCGCTGTCTGCGCATATTATAAACGCACCCTCGGATATTTCCGCATTCATACACGGCTCAGGTCCGCCGCAGATTATATAACACTTCTTCATTGTTTGTTTTTAAACTCCCATTCATTCAGCCTTTCGGCCTCTTCACACATTTTTACATAGCTGTCATAGCGTGAGCTGTTTATCTTTCCGTCACGCAGAGCCTCCGTCACAGCACAGCCGCTTTCTTTCAGATGAACGCAATCTCTGAAACGGCATTTACCGAGATATTCAGAAAACTCTCTGAACGAATATTGCAGTTCGTTTTTCGGAATAAAGCCGTATCTGCTTACTTCAACGGTCGAAAATCCGGGTGTATCGGCAATATAGCCTCCGTCAATAGCAAATAACTCCGCCTGTCTTGTCGTATGCCGTCCTCTGCCAAGCTTTTTGCTTATATCTCCCGTGCTTCTTTCAAGTCCTGGGAACAGATGATTCATAAGGCTTGATTTTCCTACGCCTGAATTGCCTATAAGCGCTGACAGCTTGCCGGATATATAGCTCCTGATTTCATCAATGCCGTTTCCGGTACTGTTGTCCATATAGAACACCTTGAATCCGCATTTTCTGTATATTCCGGCAAAATCCTCACATTCACGCAGATCCTGTTTGGTTATTACTATAACAGGCTCGATGTGCTTGCTTTCAAATATTGAAATCAGCTTATCTGTCACAAGCGTATTCGGCACAGGGTCTACCGCAGATGTTACCAGTAAAGCACAGTCAAGATTGGCAAGCGGCGGCCTGATGATATGATTCTTCCGTTCCTTTATCTCCACGATAAGCGGAACGGCATTTTCTTCTATGCTGACAATGACATTATCTCCCGCACACGGAGATATTTTTTCTTTTCTGAATACGCCCCTTGCATTACAACATAAAACGCCGTCGGCAACAGCTACATAGTAGTTGCCGCCGACAGCCTTTGTTATAATGCCTTCGGTTTTTACATTTTTCAAAGGCAAACCTCGTTATTCATCTGTTTCTTCGGAAGGTTCGCCCGATGCTTCGGTCGAAATGAACTTCAGATTGTTAAACAGGTTCTGATCGTATGATATAACATTCTGCTTTACAGTACCGGTGGAGAAATCAATTTCTATTTCAGCGAGTGTTCCTGTAAGAGCCTCGTCCTTCACATTTGTGATTTTTATGAGATATGTACGCTTATCCTTACCGGAAACATCAAACGATACAGGCTTACCTGCCGCAAGTGACATATCCTTGGTTTCTGTCTTGATCACATTTCCGTCACTGTCCATATAGGTAAAGTTAAACGTACCTGACTGAGCGGCGTTAGTCGGAAGCGTAACGGTTACAGAACCGCTTACCTCTGTAGGCTCAGGATTGGAGGAAGGCTCATCCTTTGAAGTGTCGGGAGCTACATACTTGAGCTTTTTGAACAGACCCTCGTCATAGCTTACTATTTCAGGCTCTGTGTCCTCGTTCTTGAAATCAACGCTTATTTCCGCAAGAACTCCGCTGAGCGATGTATCGTTCACATTAGTAATCTTGACAGTGAATGTGGCAGGCTCTGTACCGCTGACTTCAAATGTCAGAGTTTTACCCGAATTTACAGCCATATCACGTTCTTCTTCCTTGAACGAAACGCCGTCCTTGAAGTACTCAAACTTGAACGTTCCCGTATCGGTTGCGTCGGTCGGAAGTTCAAGCGAAACTTCGGTCTTGATATTGACAGCCTTGCCGTCGCATACGGTTACTTCTATCTCGGTTTCCTCGTTTACAACAGAGTTTTCCGCAATGCTCTGCTTTATTACCTGATCTTTTTCATACTCGTTGCTTGAGCCTGCAACTTCCTTCAGCTTGAGATTCTTCTTCTCTGCTTCTTCTCTTGCTTCTTCAATTGTCATACCGATAAACTTGGGAACATTGACTGCCTTCACAAGCTTGCCGTTACTTACATATACCTTAACGAGCGTACCCTGTGAAACCTCAGAATGAGCCGCAGGTTCGGTCTTTATAACAATATCCTTAGCCACATCATCGTTATTGACATATACGATTTTAGGCTTAAGCCCCTTCTTTTCGAGCTTTATCTGTGCGTCCTGTACAGTCAGGTTGGAGTAATCATCGATCTCGACCTTCTGAGGACCGTTACTGATAACAATGCTTACTATTGTACTCTTTTTGATGGTTCTGCCGGCAGGAGTTTTCTGATCCATTACCTCGTTTTCCTTGTACTCGGTAGAATACTGTCTGTCTATATCGAGGTTAAGCTCAGGGTACTTTGTCTTGACATCATCAAGCGTCATTCCGACAATATTCGGCATAGTCATCTCATCGGAGCCGCCGCTTTCGGTGCCTAAGTTACCGCTTACAATAGTGAATATAAGCCATGCGGTCATTATTACAAACACAGATGCTACGGCAAAGAGAATAGGAAGGAGCGGTGAACGTCTTTCCTCTACCTCATCCTCTTCGTCCTCATCCTCGTCATAAAGGTCGTTATCCTCCTCGCCCTCGCCTTCGGGAAGCTCTTCTCCGTTTGCGCTTTGTTCGGGAGCATTAGGGTCGGATACCTTATCGAAATACTTGGTCGAGCCGTCTGTCGAGAAATATTTGTACTCAAATACAATGCTGGGATCTTTCTTGAATTCTTCAATATCGTTTATCATCTCGCCAGCGGTCTGATAACGCATCGAAGGCTCTTTCTGCATAGCCTTGAGCGTAATCTCCTCAAGACCTTCGGGGATTGAAGAATTTATCTCACGCAGAGGCTTCGGCGGAGTCTGCATATGCTGGAGTGCAATCGTAACGGGGGTTTCTCCGTCAAACGGTTTCTGTCCGGTCAGCATCTCATAAAGCATAACGCCGACAGAATATATATCGCTCTTTTCATCGGTCATTTCGCCTCTTGCCTGCTCGGGACTGATATAGTGAACCGAGCCGATAGCCTTTTCGGAAAGAGTTTTATCTGTTTCACGGTTAAAACGGGCAATGCCGAAATCCATGACCTTGATCGTGCCGTCGGGGAGCATCATTACGTTCTGCGACTTTATATCCCTGTGGACAATTCCTCTGTCGTGTGCGTGCTGTAATGCTCTTAAAATCTGGATAGTGAAATATACGGCATCCTTCCATTTCAGAACGCCCTGCAGCTTGATATATTCGGCAAGAGAGATGCCGTCTATGTATTCCATTACAATAAACTGTATCTGCTCATTGAAGCCGACATCGTATATCTTTACAATGTTCGGATGCGAAAGCAGTGCTATTGCCTTGGACTCGTTGCGGAATCTTCTGAGAAAATCCTCACTGCCGGCAAATTCATTCTTAAGAATTTTTACGGCAACTATTCTGTCCTCGGTAATATCCTTTGCCTTATAGATGTCAGCCATTCCGCCCGTTCCTATAAGCTCAAGAAGCTCGTAACGGCCGTCAAGGCGTCTGCCTATCATGTTGTCTGTATTGTTATCCATAAAATCCACCGTTTCTCCGTACTTTATTAAACCTCCGACTCATACGGTAAGCCGAAATTTATATTGAAACCACAGCAACGGTCACATTATCCCGTCCGCCGTGTTTGTTGACATAATCTACAAGCTGATCACAGCATTTTGCCGTAGGCGCACCTGCTATAACCTCAGCTATCTGAGCATCCTCCGCATAGGAGCTTAGTCCATCCGAGCAGAAAAGAAGCATATCGCCCTTCTTTACATCAAGCTCGAAATAATCCGGCGTGATGAAAGGCTGTGCTCCGACAGCTTTTGTTATCCTGTTCCTGTCGGGGTGAGTCTTACTCTCCTCGTATGTTATTATTCCCTTTTCAATCAGCTTTCTTATATATGTATGATCCTTTGTCACCTGCTGCATATTGTCGTCAAAGAAGAAATAGCATCTGCTGTCGCCGACATTTATAAGATAGGCTCTTTCGTTGAAAATAATGCCTGCCACACAGGTAGTGCCCATTCCAGCTTTTTCGGGGTTTGCGTTTGCCATATCGTGAACAACACTGTTTGCGGCGGTTACCGATGTTATCAATAAATTCCTTATCTGATTTCTGGTTATATCGTGTCTGAAGCCTTTTATCAGTCTGTCCTTTATAAAATCAACAGTCGTTGTGCTGGCACATCCGCCGGCATTCTGTCCGCCCATTCCGTCGCACAGAATGATCGCTATAGCGTCATCTCCAAGCTCGCCTATCCAGTAGCTGTCCTGATTTTCTTCACGGCAATTACCTATATCGGTCTTTGCGTAAGCCTTCATATATAATGGTTCTCCCTTGATTTCTTACTTATTATCACGTCTTAACTGACCGCAGGCGGCGCTGATGTCCGCACCGAGCGTTCTTCTGACCGTAGCGTTAAGTCCGCCGTCTATAAGCATCTGTTTATACTTTTCAACAGAAGCACTGCGTTTAAATACGCCTTCCTTTATCTCGTTGACGGGAATAAGATTGACGTGACAGTTCTGACCCTTCAGCAGTTTAAGAAGTGCGTCTGCGGATTGTCTGTTGTCGTTTACTCCGTCAATCAGCGCAAATTCATAGCTGATTCTTCTGCCCGTGGTATTGAAATAATACTTGCACGCCTCCATCAGCTCTTCTATGCGGAATCTGTCATTTATGGGCATTATAGAGCTTCTCAGCTCGTTTGTCGGCGCATGGAGAGAAACAGAGAGCGTGATGCCGAGCTTAAGGTCAGCCAGCTCATATATTCTGTTCACAAGTCCGCAGGTCGATACCGAAACGTGTCGCAGGCTCATATCGTCCTTTGCCGACAGAAGTCTGAGAAACTTTACAACATTATCAAAATTATCCAGTGGCTCGCCTATTCCCATAAGTACAACGTGATTTATCTTTCGTCCGCTGTCACGTTCACTTTCGTATATCTGCAGCAGCATCTCGCTCGGTTCAAGATTTCTTACGAATCCCGCTTTGGTCGATGCGCAGAATTTACATCCCATTTTGCAGCCGACCTGAGTTGATATACAGATGCTGTTGCCGTGCTTGTATTCCATAAGTACGGTTTCGACTTTTTCTCCGTCAGACAAACCATAAAGATATTTTACCGTATTATCTATGTCAGATACAAGCCTTTTTTGAATTTTTAGTGAGTTTATCCAAAAAATATCGTCGAGTTTTTCTCTGAGTTGTGCAGATAGATTGGTCATTTTGCTAAATTCTTCTACTTTATTAATATGTAACCAATCGTATATCTGTCCGGCTCTGAATTTTTTCTCGCCCATAGCCAGAATCTTTTCTTCCAACTCCTCTTTCGACAGCGAAAGAATATCTGCTTTTTCCATTTATATGTATTATTTCACCTTTCTGAGTGTTGCTGTGAAGAAACCGTCGCCGTTCACATCACAGGGCAGCATTGTTCTCTTGTAGCTGTCCTCAAGACCTTTGATGTTAAGAGGAACAACTACCGGTACAAAGTCGCTGTGCTCTTTTAAAAACTCATCAACTATATCGTCATTTTCCGTCCTGCTTACAGTGCAGGTCGAATAGATAAGAGTTCCGCCGGGTTTTACATATTCAGCGGCGTTGTTTATTATCTTCCTCTGTGTATCAGGGAGGGTTTCAAGCTGTTTCATAGGCTTGTACTTTATTTCGGGCTTTCTTCTGATAACACCGAGTCCCGAACACGGTACATCGCATATCACCCTGTCAGCTTTCGGTATATCGGGGTTGAATTTTGTCGCATCGTTTTCTGCGGCAGTTATAATAGTAAGACCGAGCCGTTTAGCTGTATTTGCAATAACGGAAACTTTTCCGTCGTATAAATCGTAGCTGTATATCCTGCCTCTGTCGTTCATAATTTCGGCACAGGTGAACGTTTTACCGCCGGGTGCGCTGCAAAGATCAACAACCGTTTCATTGAACATGGGAGCGGCTATTTTACAGCATATCTGCGATGAAATATCCTGAATGTGAAACATACCCTTTTTATATGCGGAGCTTTGCTCTATCCCTTTGGTGTTGGCAAGTTCTATGCAGGCATCTATAAGGCTGTTCTTTGCTGCGGATATTCCTTCGGACTCAAGTTCGCCTATAACATCGTCAACCGTGTATCTGACGGTATTTACTCTGGCATATATCGGCGGTCTGCCGAAGCAGGAGTTTATCATCTGCATTGCTCTTTGCTCGCCAAGTTCGCTGTTCCACTTCTTCACAAGCCATTTCGGGCAGGAATATTCGATAGATAGCTTTGCTTCGCCCGTAAGGTTGCCGTAATCTATCTGTTTTTCGTTACGCAGAAAGGTTCTGAGGATAGCATTAACATAGCCTTTTGCCTTTGTGCTGTTGCAGTAATCGCAAAGTGCCACCGATTCGTTCACCGCAGCGCTGTCCGGCACGGAATTCATGAACAGAAGCTGATAGAAGCCCATTCTGAGTATCTCAACGACCGCTGTCTTTATCTTATCGAATTCGATTCCCGAATAATAGCGTATAAGATAGTCGAGCGTCATCCTGCGTTCAAGTACGCCGTAGAAAAGGGCCGCCGAGAAGGCTTTGTCACGCCTGTCCGCATCATTTTGCGTGAATGCGTGGTCAAGTATTATATTTGAGTATGCCCCCTGCGTATCCATACGGATAAGAAGGTCGAGCGTTATCTGTCTTGCGGTTTTCATTCATCTCTCCAAATCAATCTCTTCTTGAGCTTGCAATAAGTCTTAAAAGCTGTAATAAAGCCACTGCAAGCGATGCTACATAAGTCATTGCGGCGGCTGTGAGCGTTTTCTTTGCGCCTGTATACTCCGCACCAAACAGTATGCCTTGATTCTTTATTGTGGCAAGCGCTCTGTGGCTTGCGTTGAATTCAACGGGAAGCGTTATCAGCTGGAACAGCACTATTGCCGCAAAAAGTCCGATGCCTATGCCTCTGAGTATCGGAATATTAAACACAATACCGAGTATGAAGAACAGTATCCATGCAGATGAGCCGAACTGTGCAACGGGAAGAATTGCCATTCTTATCCTTATAGGCGTGTAGTTTTCGGCATACTGTATCGCATGACCGACCTCGTGAGCCGCAACTCCGATAGCTCCGACAGATACACTGTCATAAACGGGAGCCGAAAGAGCAACGGTGTTTGTTCTGGGGTCGTAATGGTCGGTAAGCTCTCCGGATACTCTTGTTACCTGAACATTATAAAGCCCGTTGCTGTCAAGGATCTGTCTTGCTATATCTGCGGCAGACATTCCTCTTGAGCTTGGCATCTTGTTGTATTTTCTGAAAGTACCTTTTACATTGATTGATGTGAATATAGAAAAGATAAAGGCTGCTATCAGCAGTAAATAAAGTATAAATTCCGGCATATCCGTTCTCCTTTCCGTTTGACACTGTCAGTTCAATACAGTGTCACGCTGTAGCTTGTTGCCGTTCAGAAAGCTTGCGGTATTCATACGCTTTCCGCCCTCTCCCTGAACATCGGTAAATCTTATACATTTCTTGTCGCCGCATACTACGGTGAGGTCGTTTTCGTTCACGACAGTTCCGCACGGCTTGTCGGAGGTAATATCTGTCATAACCGCAAAGTAAACCTTCAATCTTTTATCTCCTATAAAAGTATAGGCACAGGGCGACGGTGACATACCTCTTATGAAATTATATACATCAATTGCATTTTTTGAGAAGTCTATCCTGCACATTTCTTTCGTGATAAGACCTGCATAGCACGAAAGGCTGTCGTCCTGAGGTACAGGCTTTATCGCACCCTCCTCACAGGCCTTCAGCGTTTCGATTATAAGCTCTCCGCCTGTAGCCGCAAGGCTGTCGTGAAGCTCTCCGCCGGTCATATCGGGAGTAATCTTAACCGACCTGCTCATCAGCATATCGCCCGTATCAAGTCCCTTTGCCATAAGCATTGTTGTAACTCCGCTTTCTGTTTCGCCGTCTATGATGCACTTCTGGATAGGTGCTGCACCTCTGTATTTTGGCAGAAGCGAAGCGTGTATATTGATGCACTTGTACTTCGGAAGTTCAAGTATGCTTTCGGGAAGAATCTGACCATAAGCCGCCACAACAATGCAGTCCGGAGCAAGCTGTTTAAGAAGCTCTAGCGACTTCTCCGCATCCTCGCCCTTTCTGAGCGACAGAGGCTGACATACGGGGATACCGTACTTTTCGGCGCACTCCTTTACGGGAGGTGCCTGCATCTTCTTTCCTCTGTTCTTAGGCTTGTCGGGCTGAGTGAAAACAGCCATGACATTATGATGCTTGTGTAACTCCTCCAGTGCCGATACGGCGAAATCCGGAGTACCCATAAATACTATGTTCAAATGATTTCCCCCTTACTTTTTACGTTCCTCAAGCTGTTCGGAAGTCAGCAGTTCGTCTGCCTTATCGGTAAACAGAATACCGCTGAGATGGTCGATTTCGTGACACAAAGCTATCGCTAAAAGCTCTGTGCCCTCTATATCAAACTCTTTGCCGTATCTGTCCTGTGCCTTTACCTTTACCTTTGCGGGTCTGTCAACATATCCCCACATACCCGGCACTGAAAGACAGCCCTCAAGCTCGTGCTGTTTGCCTTTCATAGATGTGATAACAGGATTTATAAGCTCGATTTTTCCGTGTTCGTCGCCTACGTCTATGACCACAACTCTCCTCAGTACGCTTATCTGAGGTGCGGCAAGACCTACGCCGTTTGCCTCCTGCATTGTTTCGTACATATCGTCAAGCATCGTCCACAGCTTATCATCAAATACGGTAACGTCCTTACATCTTTTTCTCAGCGATTCGTCGCCGTCCTTAGCTATTATTCTCTTTGCCATTTCAAAAATCCTTTCTTTTGTTTATATAATCTCGCCGTTCATATCGGCGAAGAAGCTGACTTTATCAAGTGCCGGTGATTTATATGCGTCAAGCAGTGTTGCCTGCATTACCGACCTGAACTCTTTATTATTCTTACATTTTATAATGATACGATAGCGGTACTTGCCGTTTACCTTTGCCACCGAGCAGGCGGACGGTCCAAGCACTCTTATTGGGATACCGTGACCCTCAAGATTTTTCATAAACAGCTTTACGAAGCTGTCCGAGCCTTTTTTGCAGGCCGCTTCATCAACCGATGAAAGCCCTATTTCGCATATATCGCAGTACGGCGGAAACAACAGTGCTTTTCTTATCTCGCATTCCTGTCTGAAAAACTCATCGTAATTCTGGTCAGCCGCAAGATTAAGAACATAATGTTCGGGAGAAAAGGTCTGCAGATACGCTCTGCCTTTTTTCGAGCCTCTGCCGCATCTTCCGACCACCTGTGTTATAAGCGAAAACGTCTTTTCATAACCGAGATAATCGCCTGCGTACAGCGATTTATCTATCAGCAGTACACCGACAAGCGTCACATTCTCAAAATCAAGCCCTTTTGCTATCATCTGAGTGCCGACCATAATATCGTACTCGCCGTTCTTGAATTTATCGAAATTCTTTTCGTAGGAAAACTTGCTCATCGTGGTATCTGCATCCATACGCAATACTCTGGCAGACGGAAACAATGTCGATATTTCATCTTCTATACGCTGTGTTCCTGTACCTGTGCTGTATATAAACTTTGAGCCACACGATTTGCATTTTCCTGTGAATACCTCGGTATAGCCGCAATAGTGACATATCATGCAATTGTTCGTCTTATGATATGTAAGAGGAATATTGCAGTTGGGGCATTTATACACCTCGCCGCACTTTATGCAGTTCATATAGGTGTTGTAGCCTCTGCGGTTGAGCAGAAGTATCGTCTGCTCCCCTCTTTGCAGATTACTTTTTATCTCATCGGCAAGCGCCCTGCTGAAATTGGAACGGTTGCCGGTTTCGACCTCGACCTTCATATCAACAAGATACACATCGGGGAGTACCGGCTGGCTGTAACGCTTTTTCATCTCAAACAGCTTGTATCTGCCGATTGACGCAAAGTATGCGCTTTCAAGGCTTGGAGTTGCGGATGCTAAAAGAAGCGTGGCATTGTGGTAAAAGCATCTCTGCTTTGCTATGCTCCTTGCCTGATAGCGTGGAGATTTTTCGGATTTATAGGTATGCTCGCCTTCTTCGTCAATAACAATTATACCGATGTTGTCAAGCGGCGCAAATACTGCACTTCTTGTACCTATGACTATCTTTGCCTCGCCTTTTTCGATACGCTTGTACTCATCTGTCCTCTGACCGAGCGAAAGGTTGCTGTGTATTACCGCAACGTTACTTCCGAAAAGATCGGTAAAATTTCTCACCATCTGGGGAGTGAGCGATATTTCGGGAACGAGCATAAGGGCTGTTTTTCCCTGTTTTAACGCCTTGTCGATGAGCTTTAAGAAAACGGTGGTCTTGCCGCTTCCGGTAACGCCTTTAAGTAAGGCGCACTGTGGCTTGCCGCTGTCCATAAGTTCGGACATTCCGCTGTATACGGCGGACTGTTCATCGGACAGCACTATATCGTCAATGCTCCTTACCGCCTTTGCTCCTGCGGTAAGCGAGCGTGAAACTTCATTGTCAAAGCATTCTACAATGCCGTTTTTCTCCATATTGTTTATAACGGCAGATGTTACAACGCAATTATAGCATACTTCCTTTACCGATGCGGAATCGGCATCCGTCAGAAAATCGGCTACCTTTTTCTGCTTTGCGGTAAGGGACTTTCCGCCTTTGTCGGCATACTCGCCGCTGATATAGCTGTCTGTCAGCCTGACGTTTTTTTCGGTTTCACTGCCTACTCTCTGCTTTATAATATCAAGAGAAACAAGTACGTTTTTTTCCGAAAGACGCCCTATCAGCTTTTTCTGCTGTTCGTCAAAGCCGTATTCTATCATATCGTTAAGCTCTCTGTCGCTTTTACAGCCGAGGAGCATAGCCGATACCGCCTGCTCCGCAGGTTCAAGAACAAAGCTGTCCGGAGCTTTTCTGAACTCATCGCTTATGGCATATCTCTGAGATACATTCAGAGCCATACCTCCGGGCAGGATAGTCTTTACTGCGTCAAAATAAGTACAGAAGGTATTGTCCTTCAGCCAGTGCATAAGACGCAGAGCCTCGTCACCCAGTATCACTCCGTCATTTATAACGCAGTATATATCCTTGAGCCGTCCGTAATCCGCATTCTGCTTAAATCCGGTCACAAGGCCGACACGCTTCTTACCGCCTTTGCCGAACGGCACAATTACACGCTGACCTACGCTTGCCTTAACTCCCTGCGGAAGATAATAATCAAACTCGTTATCAAAGCTGTAAAGCGCCTTATCGACTACTACCGATACGATAGCCTTATCATAGCGGCCGCTCATTATGACTTCTTGATTTCCTCAAGTAACGAAAGTGAACGCTTCGTGTTCATCTTTTCCGCAAGGATAACGGTATTCACATCATCTACCGCCTTTTCAAGCTCGCCGTTTACTACAAGATAATCAAACTTGTCTGCAAACTGAAGCTCGTTTCTTGCCTGCGCTATTCTTGCGGCGATAGTTTCTTCCGTTTCGGTGCCTCTTTTTCTGAGTCTTCTTTCAAGCTCGCTCATTGAGGGCGGAAGTATGAATATAAGCACGCATTCGGGGAATATCTTCTTTATATTCATCGCACCCTCGACCTCAATTTTGAGTATTACGTCCCTGCCCTGTTCAAGCATATCCGTAACGGCTTTCTTAGGCGTACCGTAATAGTTGCCGCAATACTGCGTATATTCAAGCACTTCGCCGTTTTCTATCATCTTTTCAAATGCGTCAGCAGTCGTGAAGTGATAGCTTACTCCGTCTATTTCGCCCTCACGCATTGCTCTTGTTGTAGCGGAAACCGACTGCGTAAGATTTGAGTTTTTCTTGTAAAGCTGTTCAAGTATCGTATCCTTACCGCAGCCGGACGGTGCGGAAATTACTATAGGCAATCCTTTGTTCATACTGTTCTTCCCCCTGTTATTCATTTACCTCTTCACCTGCGGTTATGCCTGTGAAATGCGATATATCAAGTGCCGACAGGACTACATGGTTGCTGTCGGTTATTATGACGGTTTTGGTTTTCTTGCCGCAGGTCGCATCTATGGCAGTGTTGTTATCCTTTGCCGCCGATATGATACGCTTTACCGGTGCGGCATCGGCACTCACAGCAGCTATTACCCTGTCGGAATTGACGGTGTTGCCGTAGCCTATATTTATAAGCTTCATACGCTCTCCTTTTCGCTTTAAATCATAGTTTGTTATTATATCACCCTTATGTGATAATTCAAAGAAAATCAGACAAGTTTTGACGCTAAAAGCGGTGAATAGTGATTTCTGAATTCCTCGAAAGTTCCCTCATCGATTGCCGCTCTTATCTTCTCCATAAGCGTATTGTAGAAATATAGATTATGCTGTACGGCAAGTCTTCCGCCAAGCATCTCTCCCGATTTAAACAGATGTCTTATATACGCTCTTGAGAAATTGCGGCAGGTAGGACAGTCGCATTCGGGGTCTATCGGCAGTGAATCTGTTTCAAAGCACTGATTCGTGACGTGAGTGATACCGTTCCATGTGAAAACGGTAGCGTGACGTGCGTTTCTGCTCGGCATAACGCAGTCGAACATATCAACGCCTCTGTAAACGGCTTCTATTATATTTGACGGAGTGCCGACACCCATAAGATAACGGGGCTTGTCTGTCGGTGCGTGGGGAATAACGGTTTCTATTATCCTGTACATAACATCTGTAGGCTCGCCTACGGCAAGTCCGCCGATAGCCACGCCGTCAACGTTCATATTCGCTATTGTTTTCATATGCTCGGCTCTTATATCGTCATAAGTTCCGCCCTGATTTATTGCAAACAGCATCTGTTGTCTGTTTATCGTTTCGGGCAGAGAATTAAGCCTTGCCATTTCGTCAATACAGCGCTGCAGCCATCTTGTTGTTCTGTCGACCGACTTCTTTACATAATCATACGGCGAGGGATTTTCTATACATTCGTCAAATGCCATAGCTATCGTTGAGGCAAGATGCGACTGTATCCTCATACTTTCTTCGGGACCCATAAAAATACGTCTGCCGTCAACGTGGGAGTTGAAATATACTCCCTCTTCCTTTATCTTTCTGAGCTTCGCAAGCGAGAACACCTGAAATCCGCCGCTGTCGGTAAGTATCGGTCTGTCCCAGTTCATAAACTTGTGAAGTCCGCCCATTTTATATATTATATCATCTCCCGGACGAACGTGAAGATGATAGGTGTTGCAAAGCTCCACCTGACACTTGAGGTCTTTGAGGTCAAGCGATGATATACCGCCCTTGATTGCCGCAGATGTGCCGACATTCATAAAAAACGGCGATTGTATCACACCGTGAGGTGTGTGGAATTCTCCTCGTCTTGCCACACCGTCTGTTTTTAATACTTTAAACATATTTCTCCTTATATACGGCAACGCAGTCAAGTGGTATCATTCCTACTTCTCCGCTTTGTGCTATGCCGTAGCAGTATTTTTCATTCTTATAATAAACGCAGAATGTTTCGCCTTTATTAACGCAAACAAACGCATCAAGATTAGTCCATCCGTGATAATGTCCGTCACCCCATTGGGCGATATAGTTTTCAAGTATAAGTCCGCTGTTGCCGCTGTGCTTATCAAGCACCGACACCAGTCCGTCTGACTTGCCGAGTATTTCAAGGTCGCTCTTTTCATAATCAAGATAAGAATAATGCCGAGCGGCTGTATAATCCTTGATGATTGTACATTTTTCACACGGCTCGGACGGCTCGAATACGTTGTCATAGCTGTAGCTTTCTCCGTCCTTAGTTATTATAAAAGCATTTATCTGTCCTGCCGATTTTACCGAACAGCCGCCGTCAACCGCTATTACCCTTTTATCCGTGTCGATTATCGGCAGATTGGTGTTTTTTCCTCTTGCGAAATTATAGGTCGGGAAATGACCGACAACAACATATTTATCAAGAGCGTGACCGCTTCTTATCCACCACGGTGCGCACAGAACAAACTGCTCTGAGCTGTTTTCCCAGTCCGTGCGGTTTTCTATACCTGCGTGAACGAAAATGTGTTTTTCGGTTTCTATAGCCGTCGGAAGCCCCGAAACGAACGACAGTTCTTTAGCGAATTTTTGGTTGACAGCATTACGCTTGTTATCAAAATCTGTCGTTAAATCGGTAATACCGATGCTCTCCGCCATTTGCATATAAGCGTTTACAGGGCGGTATGTAAGCCTTTCGAGAAACTTTTCCTTTTCATCGTCAAACGCCATACGCAATACCATCGTATCGTTGTTACCCTTGATACATACGCATTTTTTATCGCGGGATAATTTTTGTATAAAGTGCAGTGTTTCGATATTTTGCCTGCCCTTTTCCAGAATATCACCGAGAATGAACAGATAGTCGCTTTCATTATTGTAGTCGCACTTACGCAAAAGCCTTGCAAACTCATCATAATGTGCGTGTATATCACTGACGCAAATTATCTTGCACTTTTCGGGCAGGGTTACTTTAACGATGTTCATCATATTATTATCATACTGTCGCCGAAGCTGAAGAAACGGTATTTCTCCTGTATCGCAACATTATAAGCATTGAGAGTCTTTTCCCTGCCTAAGAATGCGCTTACAAGCATTATAAGCGTACTTTCGGGAAGGTGGAAATTCGTTATAAGTCCGTCTATCGCTTTAAACTCATAGCCGGGGTAAATGAATATTCCCGTATCGTGCGAGCATGCTTTGATCTCGCCGTTCGGATCAAGCGATGCGGCAGATTCGAGTGTACGACAGCTTGTGGTGCCTACTGAAATGACACGTCCGCCACGCTCTCTGCAAGCCTTTATCTTATCGGCGGTTTCCTGCGGTATGGAGTAATGCTCAACGTGCATTTTATGATCGAGTATATTATCCTCTTTTACAGGACGGAATGTTCCAAGTCCGACGTGGAGCGTTACAAAAGCTGTATCAACGCCTTTTTCACGGAGCTTTGCAAACACGTTTTCGGTGAAGTGAAGTCCCGCAGTAGGAGCGGCGGCAGAGCCTACCTCGTGAGAATAGATGGTATTGTATCTGTCCTTATCCTTCAGCTTTTCGGTAATATAAGGAGGCAGCGGCATCTGACCGATACGGTCAAGCACTTCAAATATGCTGTCGCCGTCATAGGTAAACTCGGCTATCCTATCGCCGCCCTCGGCATAGTCGACTATCTCGGCTGTCAGAATGCCCGAAAAGTCAACCTTCGTACCGATTTTAAGTCTTTTGCCGGGTTTGACCATAACCTCCCAGCGATTATGTGAAATCTGGTGAAGAAGCAGGAACTGCACTGCCGCACCCGTTTCCTGCTTTACGCCGTAAAGTCTTGCAGGGAAAACCTTTGAGTCATTGAGAACGAGCAGGTCACCCTTTTCAAGATAATCGCATATATTATAAAAGCGGTCATGTGTTATTTTGCCGCTTTTGCGGTCAATTTTCATAAGCCGTGAGCTGTCACGAGGCTCAAGCGGAGTCTGTGCGATAAGCTCCTGCGGCAAGTCATAATAAAAATCCGATTTAAGCATTGTTTTTCCTCTGTTTTTTGCGTTTTTCACGCATTTTTTCTTTCTGGATATTGCATACTGTTTTATAATAACACATTTACGAAAAAAAATCAAATTATTTTTTACCGCTTCGCCATTGACAAACAGCAATAAATATGATAATATAAACAAAGCAGGTAGAGGTGCGATTAAAGAAAAGTACCCGTTGCGTCAATCTGCCGACAGATTGCAGCGGGAAAAGGCTTTGTCGCCGAAGAACATAAGTGTCGGAGCTTATGTATCTGGTCGTGTGTCTAATATATGCACGATTGTCATCAAGCGGTTAAGCTGTAGGTGGAGAGCTATCACACAACTTTATCACATCTGCATACAAAGCCGCCTGTAATCATTTTTACAAGCGGCTTTTTTAAGAAAATATGCTAAAAGCAAAAAAGAAGGATGGAAACTAAAATGAAAAACTACAACGTAGGTATTATCGGTGCTACGGGTATGGTAGGACAGCGTTTTGCCGTTCTGCTGGAAAATCACCCCTGGTTCAACGTAAAGGTGCTTGCCGCATCTCCCCGTTCCGCAGGAAAGACTTATAAAGAGGCTGTCGGCTCAAGATGGCTCATCGAAAAGCCTATGCCCAAGGCTATGGAAGACATTGTTATTATGGACGCTACTGCCGATATTGAAAAGATCGCATCACAGGTCGACTTCGTATTCTGTGCGGTAGATATGAAGAAGGACGAGATAAAGGCTCTTGAAGAGGCTTACGCAAAGCACGAATGCCCCGTTATGTCCAACAACTCAGCTAACCGTTTCACAGACGACGTTCCTATGATTATCCCCGAAATCAACGACGAGCATATGGCTATCGTTGAGGCTCAGAAGAAGCGTCTTGGCACAAAGAGAGGTTTCATATCAGTTAAGTCGAACTGCTCTATCCAGAGCTACGTTCCCGCTCTCAACCCCTTACGCAAGTTCGGCATCACAAAGGTTCTCGCCTGCACATATCAGGCAATTTCAGGCGCAGGCAAGACATTTGAAACATGGCCCGAAATGGTAGATAACCTTATCCCCTATATCGGCGGTGAGGAAGAAAAGAGTGAGCAGGAGCCTCTGAAGGTATGGGGCAAGATCGAGGGCGACAAGATTGTAAAGGCTGCCGCTCCCGCAATCACAACACAGTGCCTCAGAGTTCCCGTATCAAACGGTCATTTTGCCGCAGTATTCGTTAGCTTCGAGAACAAGCCCTCAAAGGAAGAAATCCTCAATATCTGGAAGGAATACAAGGGCGCACCGCAGGAGCTTGAGCTTCCCTCCGCTCCCAAGCAGTTCCTTCACTACTTTGAAGAAGACAATATGCCTCAGGCTAAGCTGCACAGAAACCTTGAAGGCGGTATGGCAGTTTCAATCGGCAGATTAAGAGAAGACACACAGTACGACTACAAGTTTGTCTGCCTGTCACACAACACATTAAGAGGTGCCGCAGGCGGCGCAGTTGAAATGGCTGAGCTTTATGCCGCAAAGGGTTATTTCGACTGATTTTGATTCATTGAACACGGAGGTATCCGATGAAAAAGACAATTTTTACAGGCTCTGCAGTAGCTATAGTGACCCCTATGAACGAGGACGGGAGCATCAACTACGATAATTTTGCAGACCGTATAGAGGAGCAGATTGCCGGCGGAACGGACGCTATAGTAGTGTGCGGTACAACAGGCGAATCTGCGGCTATGACAGACGAGGAGCATAAGGAATGTATCCGCTTCTGCGTTGAAAAGGTAGCAAAGAGAGTTCCTGTCATAGCAGGTGCAGGCAGTAACGATACCGCTTATGCCATTCAGCTTTCAAAAGAAGCCGAGGCTCTCGGTGCTGACGCACTGCTCCTTGTGACACCTTATTATAACAAGACTTCGCAGAGAGGACTTGTCGCACACTTCAGTGCAATTGCGGACAGCGTAAGCCTGCCGATAATCCTCTACAACGTTCCCAGCCGTACAGGTGTGAACATTTCTGTTGAAACGTACAAGGAGCTTGCAAAGAAGGACAACATAGTTGCCGCAAAGGAAGCAAGCGGAAATATAAGCGCAGTAGCCAAGATAGCGGCTGAAACCGACCTTGACATTTATTCGGGTAACGACGACCAGATAGTACCTATAATGTCGCTCGGCGGTAAGGGTGTTATCTCGGTACTTGCAAACTGTCTTCCTGCCGAAACGCACGAGATAGCAAGCTGCTGTCTTGAAGGCGACTATAAGAAAGCGGCTGAGTTACAGCTAAAGCTCCTTGAATTTACAAACGATCTGTTTATAGATGTCAACCCCATTCCCGTTAAGGAAGCACTTAACATAATGGGTAAGAATGTTGGCGAGTGCAGACTTCCGCTTATAAGAATGGAAGACGCAAAGATAGCTAAGCTGTTTTCATCTATGGAAAAGCTCGGCCTTACAAAGTAAATTCAGAAAAAGGACGTTAATATGACGAGAATTGTAATTACAGGTGCCTGCGGCAAAATGGGCAGAGTAATAAATGACATTGTCAATACGAGAGATGACTGCGAAATAACAGCCGGCATTGATATAGCAGGTGAACAGTACGCTGACTTCCCCGTTTACAAGAAGTTATTCGATCTGCTGGAAAAGCCCGATGTTATAATCGACTTTTCGCACCCCTCACTGCTTGACGAGCTGCTCGACTACTGCAAGATAAACAATGTTCCCGTAGTTATTGCGACGACAGGCTACACAGATGAACAGATAAAGCAGATAAAGACAGCAGCGGGTCAGATTCCCGTGTTCTTCACATTCAATATGTCGCTCGGAATAAATCTTCTTGTTGATCTTGCAAAGCGTGCAACAAAGGTACTCGGCGATCAGTTTGATATTGAGATAGTTGAAAAGCACCACAATCTCAAGAAGGACGCTCCTTCGGGAACGGCAATAATGATAGCGGAAGCGATAAACGAAGAGCTTGGCAACAAGATGCACTATGTATATGACCGCCACAGCGTGAGAAAACCCCGTGAGAAAACCGAAATCGGTATGCACTCGATAAGAGGCGGAACGATAGTAGGCGAGCATGATGTTATATTTGCGGGACGTGACGAAGTGATAACTCTTTCTCACAGCGCAGGCTCAAAACAGGTATTCGCAGTCGGCTCTGTCAATGCGGCAGTATTCTTAAGCGGCTGTGAAAAAGGTCTTTATCAGATGTCGGATCTTCTTTCCGAAGTATAACGGAGGTCAATATGACAGATATTAAAGTATACGAAAACATATCAATCGTAACATTTTCAGATGTTCCGTCAAGAAAGCGTTTTGTTTCAACTACTCTTTCAGCGGTAGCCGAAAGCGGTATTAATGTAGATATGATCTCGCAGACACCTCCTAAGTCGGATATGTTCTCATTCGGCTTTACGTTCAGCGATGATGATATACCCACACTGCTTACCGTTTTACCCAGAATAACTGCAGTACACGGAATAACACCCTGTGTAAACAGCGGTAATGTAAAGATAGTTATCAAGAGCGAGGAAATGGTTGATCAGGCAGGTTTTGCGGCTAAGGTATTCCAGGCTTGCGAAAACATATGTGCCGATGTAATGCTCATAACAACGAGCGTTGACGAGATCAGCCTGTTGGTAGGCGACAGCTTCGCTGCCTCACTTCCCGAAGAAATCAAGAAAGTTCTTGGCTGATAATAATTAAATATTCGTAATGGCATCGGATTTTGCTCCGATGTCATTATTATTGGACGGTGAAATATGCTAAAACTGGTTAAGTATCTTAAAAAATACAGAAAAAACGTAATACTCGGACCTATTTTCAAGCTGACCGAGGCGGTATTTGAGCTTATCGTTCCTCTGGTTATGGCGAAGATAATAGACATAGGTATTGCACACAAAGACAGCGGTTATATCTGGAAGATGGGTGGAGTGCTTGTTCTGCTCGGTGTATGCGGTCTTGGATTTGCGCTTATATGTCAGTATGTGGCATCGGTTGCGTCGCAGGGCTTCGGCACAGAGCTAAGACGTGAACTGTATCATCATATCAACACTCTTTCGCACAAGGAGGTTGACGAATTCGGCACGCCATCACTTATAACGAGGCTTACCTCTGATATAAATCAGCTGCAGGTCGCTGTTGCGATGCTGATAAGACTTGTTGTAAGAGCGCCGTTTTTAGTTATCGGTTCAACGATAATGGCTTTTATGATAGATGTGAAATTAGCGCTGATTTTCGTTCTCGTCATTCCGCTTGTTGCGATTGTTATGTGGCTTGTCACAACAAGGACTATCCCCTTCTTCAAGTCGATACAGAAAAAGCTGGACAAGACCTCACTCATCACCCGTGAAAATCTTGTCGGTGCAAGAGCCGTAAGAGCTTTTTCAAAGCAGCAGCACGAAATAGAACGTTTCAAGGATAACGCTGAGGATATTGAAAAAGCGGCAGTAAGAGCCGGCAAGATTTCAGCACTGCTCAGCCCTGTCAACGCTATTATACTGAACCTTGCAATCGTTGCAATAATATGGTTCGGCGGATTCTCGGTAAATGTCGGCGACCTTACACAAGGTCAGGTTATCGCACTTGTAAACTATATGAATCAGATCCTGCTCGCCCTTGTGGTTGTTGCAAACCTTGTTGTTATATTCACAAAGTCGGCGGCTTGTGCGGCAAGAGTAAACGAGGTGCTTGACACAAAGCCGTCAGTTACAGAAACAGACAACACCGAAGAAAACGGCGACAACTCTGCTCCTGCCGTAAAATTCGACAAAGTATATTTCAGCTATCACGATAACAGCGAATATGCACTTGAAGATATATCATTCACCGCCGAAAAAGGTCAGACGATAGGCATAATAGGCGGTACGGGCAGCGGTAAATCAACGCTTATAAATCTTATCCCCCGATTCTATGACGCATCAGACGGTTTGGTCGAAATTTACGGAACAGATGTCAGAAAATACAGCCTTAACCGTCTTCGCAAAAAGATAGCGGTCGTTCCTCAGAAAGCCGTACTTTTCAGCGGTACAATCCGTGAAAATATGAAGTGGGGCGGAGATAATATAACAGACGAGCAGATATGGCGTGCGCTAAAGATCTCGCAGGCTTATGAGTTTGTCGAAAAACTCGAAAACGGGCTTGATTATAAGATACTTCAGGGCGGTAAGAACCTTTCGGGCGGTCAGAAGCAAAGACTTACTATTGCAAGGGCAATAGCCGCAGACCCGGAGATACTGATACTTGACGACAGCGCAAGCGCACTTGACTTTGCAACAGACGCAAAGCTGAGAACGGCAATCAAGGAAAACTGCTCCGATATGACGGTGTTTATCATTTCTCAAAGAGCAAACACGGTCAAAAATGCCGATCAGATAATCGTACTTGACGATGGCAAAACAGTCGGTATAGGCACGCATAAAGAGCTGTTACAGAACTGTACCGATTACTGTCAGATCTGTCTTACTCAGTTCAGTGCGGAAGAACTTGAAAAGGAGATAAACGGCGATGAGTAAAAAAACTAACGACAGCGGTTTTACAGTTCTTGCAAAGCTGCTGAAATATACAAAGCCTTATACGTTCTATCTCGTTTTCACGATAGTCAGCGCTGTTATAAGCGCAATAGCAACGCTGTATGCGCCCGTGCTTATCGGTCAGGCTGTTGACTTTATCATTGATATTAACAATGTTGATTTCGAAAAAATTCTGCCGATAATTATAAAGCTCGCCATTGTAGTAATCGTAGGTGCGGGATTCCAGTGGTTTATGGGATATTGCACCAACATACTCACTCAAAGAACGGTAAGGGATTTAAGAACAGATGCTTTCAACAAGCTCCAGCGTGTACCGCTGAAATATATAGATTCTACTCCGCACGGCGATATAATAGGCAGAGTCGTTGCGGATATTGATACCGTATCTGACGGTCTGCTGCAGGGATTTCAGCAGATATTCACAGGCTCTGTCACTATAATAGGAACACTCTGCTTTATGTTCTCGATAAACGTAGGTATTGCGCTTGTAGTTATCGTTATAACCCCTGTATCGCTGATTGTGGCTTCCACCATAGCAAGACTTTGCTCAAAGAAATTCAAGGAGCAGGCGGCGCTCAGAGGTCAGATCACCGGACTTGCCGAAGAATATATCGGAAATCAGAAGGTCGTAAAGGCTTTCTCCCGTGAAGAATACAGCGAAGAAAAATTCGAAGAACTTAACGCAAAGCTGTATAAGGTCGGCGTAAGAGCGCAGTTCTACTCTGCTCTTACCAATCCCTCCACAAGATTTGTAAACGGTCTTGTATATGCCGGTGTCGGAATTTTCGGCGCACTCAGCGCTATAGGCGGCGGTATCACGGTAGGTCAGCTTTCAGCATTTTTATCATACGCCAACCAGTATACAAAGCCGTTCAACGAAATTTCAGGCGTTGTTACCGAATTACAATCGGCGTTTGCATCGGCAAGACGTATATTCGCCCTCACCGAAAGCGACGATGAAATATCCGACGCTGACAACAAGGTGCTTACAGATGTAAGCGGAAACGTAAAGATTGACCACGTTGACTTCTCTTACGTTCCCGAAAAAGAGCTTATCAAGGATCTTAATCTTGACGTAAAGAGCGGTCAGCAGATAGCTATTGTAGGTCCTACCGGCTGCGGTAAAACCACTATAATCAACCTGCTTATGCGTTTCTATGATACGGATAAGGGCGGTATCTCGGTTGACGGCAACAATATAAAGGACGTGACCCGTGATTCGCTCAGGCTCAGCTACGGTATGGTGCTTCAGGAAACATGGATTTTCGAGGGTACAGTCCGTGAAAATATAGCTTACGGAAAACAGGACGCAACTGAAGAAGAAATTATAGCCGCCGCAAAAGCCGCTCACTGCCATAGCTTTATAAAGCGTATGAAAGACGGTTATGATACGATAATAAGCGACAATGACGGTATTTCACAGGGTCAGAAGCAGCTTTTGTGCATAGCCCGTGTAATGCTTGCAATGCCTCCTATGCTGATTCTCGACGAAGCGACCAGCAGCATTGATACAAAGACCGAAATGAAGATACAGAACGCTTTCGCAAAGATGACAAAGGGCAAAACGAGCTTTATAGTAGCTCACAGATTATCGACTATAAAAAATGCCGATACCATTCTGGTAATGGATAAGGGCAGGATTATCGAGATCGGTAATCACGAACAGCTTCTTGCAAAGAACGGATTCTATGCGGAGCTTTACAACAGTCAGTTCAAGAAAACCTGACAAAGCAGTAATAACGGCAATCGTATTGATTGCCGTTATTTTTTTGCCCTTATACAAGAAAACAGCTGTATGGTTTTTAGCCATACAGCTGTTTGGTTATTCACCGATTATTCTTCGGATTCGTCCTTTTTCTTACGCTTACCGAGAAGAAGTCCTGCTGCCGCAAGAGCCGCTGTAGCCGCCGCACCTGCCGCAAGCGTTCCGTCAATGCCAACGCCGGTATTGGGGTTGCCGTTTGTGTTGTCAAAGTCAGTACGCTCAAGGTTACCGTTGCTGTCATCGCCGTTTACACGCTCACCCTGAGGTGTTCTGTCATCGAAGTCAACTTCATCACCGTTTACACGATCATTATCGGTATCTGTATCTGTGTCTGTGTCAGTATCTGTGTCTGTGTCCGTATCTGTATCTGTATCTGTGTCTGTATCGGTATCTGTGTCAGTGTCAGTATCCGTGTCTGTATCGGTATCTGTGTCCGTATCAGTATCTGTGTCTAAGTCAGTATCCGTGTCTGTATCAGTATCTGTATCTGTGTCCGTGTCTGTGTCAGTATCCGTATCTGTGTCAGTATCCGTGTCTGTATCTGTGTCAGTGTCCGTATCTGTGTCCGAATCAGTGTCAGTATCGGTATCGGTATCCGTGTCAGTATCTGTATCGGTGTCGGTGTCTGTATCAGTGTCCGTGTCTGTGTCGGTATCTGTATCCGTGTCAGTATCTGTGTCAGTATCTGTATCGGTGTCAGTATCCGTGTCAGTGTCAGTATCGGTATCTGTGTCTAAGTCAGTATCCGTATCCGTATCTGTGTCAGTATCTGTGTCAGTATCTGTATCTGTATCTGTATCTGTGTCTGTATCGGTGTCAGTATCTGTATCTGTATCCGTGTCAGTATCTGTGTCAGTATCAGTATCCGTGTCAGTATCTGTATCCGTGTCAGTGTCTGTATCTGTATCAGTGTCAGTATCTGTATCTGTGTCAGTGTCTGTGTCAGTATCAGTGTCTGTATCGGTGTCAGAATCTGTATCAGTGTCCGTATCCGTATCTGTATCTGTGTCTGTATCTGTGTCTGTATCGGTATCCGAATCAGTGTCTGTATCGGTGTCAGTATCTGTATCTGTATCAGTGTCAGTATCTGTGTCTGTATCCGTGTCAGTATCTGTATCCGTATCAGTGTCTGTGTCAGTATCTGTGTCAGTATCTGTATCAGTATCAGTATCCGTGTCAGTATCTGTATCCGTGTCAGTGTCTGTATCTGTAT